>OAVH01000003.1_pt1 | contig 246749 bp, 239 predicted proteins | sample 1495281 | NCBI WGS metagenome assembly OAVH01 (sample SAMEA2580082, study PRJEB22360) | human gut metagenome | biome: human gut; feature: human-associated habitat; material: faeces | place: Denmark | collected 2008/2010
CCTTGCGAGGCTTCCGTCGGTAAGCCTGTGTTAGCTGCTGCCACCGAGCACGCTGTTTGAGCCGTCAGGCGAGTTCGTGCGAATGGCAGCAAATCAGCGCACAGGTTTACCAGGAAACGGAGCACAGCACATGATCTGCCTTTTTTCTTTGCATCGTCTGTGGGGAACAAGAAACTTCAATCCACCCATCCCCACAAACAGATATCTATTTCAGAAATTTGTTAATCAGGTACACCAGAAGGGTCAGGATGACGATAACAGTAAAGATACTCAGCATCCCTTTCCACATAACCTCAAGTGCCTGCATGATAAGCTCTGTATTCATACGGATTTCCCCTTTCCATTAGAGAATGCTTGCAACAACGTTCAGGATAACGCCGCCGGCAACAACAGAAGCGATCTGGCCGGAAACGTTGGTTCCTGTTGCCTGCATGATGAGAACATTGCTTGGATCTTCCTTAAGCGCCATTTTCTGTACGACACGGGCAGCCATAGGGAATGCGGAGATTCCGGCAGCGCCGATCATAGGATTGATCTTTTCTTTGGAGAAAAGATTCATAAGCTTTGCAAAAAGCACACCTGCAGCAGTATCGAAGATAAATGCGCTGAGACCGATGAGCATGATCAGAAGAGTTTCCTTATTTACAAAGGTATCGGCTTTCATACTGAATGCAATGGTGATGCCCAGAAGAAGGGAAACCAGGTTGGACAGAATGTTCTGGGCTGCATCAGACAGATTATTCAGTACGCCGCATTCACGAAGCAGGTTACCGAACATCAGGAAGCCTACCAGGGATACGGACATTGGCGCAACCAGTCCGGCGATGAAAGTAACCACGATCGGGAAAATGATCTTCGCTTTTTTGGAAACAGTTGCCGGTTTGTATTCCATATGGATGCAGCGCTCTTTTTTGGTTGTGAGCAGCTTGATGACCATAGGCTGGATGATCGGCACCAGAGCCATGTACGAGTAGGCGACTACCGCGATGGGACCGATATAATTGGAACCAAGAACCTGAGATACCAGAATGGAAGTCGGGCCGTCGGCAGCTCCGATAATACCAATGGAAGCAGCGTCTTTTAAGTCGAAACCAAGACAGCATGCAACAACGATAGCGGCGAAGATACCAAACTGAGCGGCAGCTCCGAACAGGAACAGCTTTGGATTGGAAAGCAGAGGTCCGAAGTCGATCATTGCGCCGATTCCGATGAACAGAAGAAGCGGCATTGCCTCGGAAGCTTCGATTCCTACATTGAAAAGCCATTCGATGATACCGTTTGTTTCTCCGATTCCTTCAAGTGTCTGGTTCAGTACACCGGAAGCGGGAAGGTTTACAAGGATCGCTCCGAATCCCAGCGGCAGGAGCAGTACCGGTTCCAGATCTTTATTGATAGCGAGCCAGATAAGAACGGCTCCGATCACATACATGACGATCTGCTGGGGGGTGATAGATGTGATGCCGGAAATTAAAAAGTCCATACAGATTCCTCCTAATTATTTTCACGGGACTGTCTGTCTGACTGTCAACAGATTTCCAGTAAAAAAGACCTGTGTCCCGGAAAAAAGGAACACAGGTCTTGTCGTATACCAGAATCAAAAAGGTATAGATTAAGCCAGAGCCAGAGGCTCATGCTGTTGACTTAATCGCACCGGACAGTGCTGACTACTCCCCTATATCAAGTGTATTGTACAGTATGAGGAGGTGGTTTTCAAGATTTATTTTTAAAAGTTTTAGAGAAAATTTATGCTTTTTTATGATTTTGCAATTTTTACGATCATAAAGATCAGGAACAAAAGAACCAGAGCTCCGCCGCCTGCGATCAGATAGTAGGGGATTTCCGTGTGAGACTGAGAGAAATCCTGTGCAGCCTGGAGATTTTTCTGACTTTCATCGATCAGCGTTGTATCCTGTTCCTGTACAGCTGCCATAACAGAGGATCCCACAGGAGTTTCTCCGAAGAAATACTGGCGGGTATACTGACCGTTTTCAACAGCTCCGTCTTTGGTGGTCAGGCTGTCGGCTGATGCTCCCGCAGGTACATACACATTTCCACCGGAAATCATGTTGAAATCTGTATCTCCAAGAGAAAGCATCTGGAAATTGTCAAATCCATAATTTAAAAGCGCTCCTGCTTCAGCGGCTGTAGTGCCGGAAGCGCCCTGAAGAACTACGGCGATCAGATTTACCCCGTTTTTTTCAGCTCCGCAGACAAGAGTGCTGCCGGAGGCTTCCGTATATCCTTCGCGACCTCCGATACAGAATTGATAATAGGTGGCGTTTGCAGCGTTCATCATGGAAAAATTATTTGTCAGTACACGGTCGCCGCCGGAAACATTGGTGGCAGTGATGGTATAGGAAAGAGTACCGGCAATGGTGCGGAAGGTTTCATTTTCCATGGCAGCCTGCATGATCAGAGCCATATCATGAGCTGTGGTATGCTGATTTTCATCCGGAAGGCCGGTAGGATTGGTAAAGACTGTGTTGGTACAGCCAAGTTCCGCAGCTTTTGTATTCATCATCTGCACGAAGCCGTCTACAGAACCGCCGAGATGCTCCGCTACCTGAAGAGCAATGTCATTGGCAGATGCCAGCATAATGGCATGGAGACATTGTTCCATGGTAAAGACTTCGTCCAGCTGTGCCGAGATGTTGGCGCCTCCGTCTGTAACACCGGATACACCGGTAGCTGTCATGGTTACCTGATCTGTGAGCTGGCTGTTTTCGAGGGCAAGCAGAGTAGTCATAACTTTTACGGTACTTCCCGGAAAAAGCTGCTGATCCATATTTTTGGCGTAGACAATAGTGTCTGTGGATTCTTCCATGATCACTGCTGAAGTGGAGGTGATATCGCTGCCCTGAGGCCAGCCGGAAATATTGTTGGTGGCGATCCCGGAGGCGGCCTCCGCTGCCATGGCAGGCGTCTGCAGCAGCAGACAAAATGCGGCTCCCAGCGCCAGGATACCGGTATATAATTTTTTGATTTTCATAAGTTTGTACTCCTGTGATAATATGCTGTTACAAATTCTATCATAGACTATTTTTTATGGTAATTCAACACTTTTATGCGGTGTGTCCCGAGACAGATTTTGTATGAAAAAGGCATGATTTAACCGATACACACGTTCAGCCTTGCAAAAATGAGGGCAGAATGATAAAATAAAGCCGGATTCTATATAAAAATCGATAATAAACCGAGGTTTGCTATGAATAAAAACAATCATTCAGCCGGCAGGATCCAGTGGGGGCGTATGCTGAAAAAACTGAACCCTTACACTATCCAGAAGGGATTCCGCTATCTGAAGCATTATGGCCCAAAGGAGTTCTGGATTCGCCTTCATGAAAGGTTTGAGCCGGAGGAAGTACCCTATGGCCCATGGTATGAAGCTTATATTCCGGATGAGAAAGAACTGGAGAAACAGAGAAAATACTCTTTTAAATATGAACCGCTGATCAGTGTTGCGGTTCCGGCATTTCACACACCGGAAAAATTTCTGATCCAGATGATCGAGTCTCTTTGTGCACAGACCTATCGGAACTGGGAATTATGCATTGCAAATGGAAGCCCGGAGGATGAGGCAATGAGGGCGGTGCTTGAGAAGTATACAGAAAGAGATTCCCGTATTCGTATCTGTGAGCTTACAGAAAACAGGGGGATTGCGGGAAATACCAATGCAGCCCTTGAAATGGCGCAGGGAGAGTTTGTGGGGCTTCTGGATCATGACGATCTTCTTGCACCAAATGCTCTTTATGAAGTGGTAAGAGCTCTGGAAAAGGATCGTGAGCTGGACGCAGTCTATACGGATGAAGATAAGGTTACAACTGAGCTGGACGAGCATTTTCAACCGCATCTGAAGCCGGATTTTAATCTGGATCTGTTAAGATCCAATAATTATATCTGCCACTTTTTTGTTGTGAGACGTTCCATAGTAGAAAAGACAGGAGGCTTTCGTCAGGAGTTTGACGGCGCACAGGATCATGACTTTATTTTCAGATGCGTGGAGACGGCAGGAAAGGTGGGACATGTTCCGGAAATCCTTTATCACTGGCGTACTCATAAGGCGTCTACCGCAGATAATCCTGCAAGCAAAATGTATGCGTTTGATGCGGGAAAAAGAGCCATTGAGGCTCATCTGGAAAGAACAGGTGTAAAGGGGATTGTAACACACACACCGGATCTGGGATTTTTCAGAGTTCAGTATCCGGTTCAGGGAGAGCCTGCGGTATCCATCATTATTCCAAATAAAGATGAAAAAGATACGCTGAAAGCCTGTATTGAATCTATTCGTGAAAAAACAGAATATCAGAATTATGAGATCATAATTGTAGAAAATAACAGTACAACAGAAGAAATCTTTCAATATTATAAGGAACTGTCCGCAGATCCGAGGATTCGTCTGCTGCGCTGGAAAAAAGAATTTAATTATTCGGCGATCAACAACTATGGAGTTCGTCACGCAAAGGGTGAATATCTGCTGTTTTTGAACAATGATGTAAAGATCATAACTCCGGGGTGGATCAGGGAGATGCTGGGCATCTGCCAGCGGCCGGAGGTGGGTACAGTAGGTGTGAAGCTTATTTATCCGGATAATACCATCCAACATGCCGGCTGTGTGATCGGAATTGGCGGAATTGCGGGGCATATGTTTGTGGATATGCCGGCAAACAGAACCGGCTATCTTCATAAAGCATCCATACTTCAGGATATGAGTGCAGTGACTGCGGCATGTATGATGATGAAGCGCACAGCCTTTGAGGAGGCAGAAGGCTTTACAGAAAAACTGTCCGTGGCTTTTAATGATGTGGATCTCTGCCTGAAGGTCCGGAAAAACGGAAAACTGATCGTATACGATCCCTATGTGCAGCTTTATCATATGGAATCAAAAACGAGAGGTGCAGAGGACAGTACAGACAAAGTACGTCGTTTTCAGGAGGAGATCGAATATATGCGCAGTCAGTGGATCGATATTCTGAAAAAAGGGGATCCATATTATAATAAGAATCTTTCACTGACAAAATGGAATTATTCTCTTCGCCCTCTTCCGGGAATGGTGAAGAAACAGTAAGGAGGGGCTATGGAGGTATCGGTGGTCATACCGAATTTTAATGGAATTGCGTTTCTTGACAGTGTTCTTGCAAGTCTGGAGGGACAGACGGAAAGAGACTTTGAAGTGATTTTTGTAGACAATGGTTCCTCTGACGGAAGCTGTTCCTTTGTTTCCGGAAATTATCCCTGGGTTCATATGATTGAGCTTCCGGAAAATTTCGGATTCTGCAGGGCTGTTAATGAGGGAATACGTGCTGCAAAGGCTCCCTATGTGCTTCTGCTGAACAATGATACAGAGGTGGCGGAAAATTTTGTGGAAGAAATGCTTGCCGCTATAAAACGTCATAAAAATGCTTTTTCCTGTGCTGCGCGGATGATTCAGTATCATGATCGCGACAGACTGGATGATGCAGGTAATTATTACTGCGCTCTGGGCTGGTCTTTTGCAAGAGGAAAGGGAAAGGATATCCACAGATACGAAAAAGAGGAAAAAATCTTTGCTGCCTGTGGAGGCGCGGCTGTTTACAGAAAAAAGATACTGGATAAGATCGGTTATTTTGATGAAGAACATTTTGCTTATCTGGAAGATACGGATATCGGCTATCGGGCAAGGATCCACGGGTATGAAAACTGGTATGCTCCGAAGGCAATCGTGTATCATGTGGGGAGCGGTACCAGTGGTTCCCGGTATAATCAGTTTAAAACCAGATATTCTTCCCGGAATAATGTGTATCTGATCTATAAAAATATGCCCTTTCTTCAGATTGTACTGAATCTGCCGTTTCTTCTGGCAGGATTTGGAATCAAGCTGCTGTTTTTTTCAGTGAAGGGCATGGGAAAAGAATATCTTGCAGGTATAAAAAATGGATTTTCTATCAGCAGAAAGGGAAAAAAGGTTCCTTTTCAGATAAAAAATCTCTCTAGCTATGTGAAGATCCAGTTTGAATTATGGCTGAATATCTTTCGCAGGCTGACTGCGTAAAGTCGTATTTACAGGATTTTGGGCTGTTTTTATAAAATAAACTGTAAGAAAACATTGATTTTGAAAAGTAACTATTATAAGATAGACACAATGAAACAGATCGAGGTGTCAGAGATTCATGCAGGATAATCAGAAGACTTTCAGCCGGCGCATGATGCTGATGGATATATTCGTCCTGATAATTTCCTATATAATTGCGTGGTATTTGCGATTTTTGGGACCTTTTGCATATTCCGCAGAAAAGGGACTGGATTTTTCACAGTATATGCTTGCGCTGGTATTTATCGTTCCGGGATATTTACTTCTTTACCAGGCATTTACACTTTATGAACCGCTGCATATGCAGGGGCGCAGGCTGATGCTTGCCAATATCATTAAGGCGAATGTACTGGGAATGTTGGCTTTTGTATTCCTTTTATACATGCTGAAGGAAGAACATTATTCCCGACTGACGGTATATATTTTCTGCGTGGTAAATATTGTTCTGGAATGGAGCGCCAGGATGGCGGTTTTTCTTTTTCTTCAGAACATGCGCAGGAAGGGCCTGAATCAGAAGCAGATGATTCTGGTGGGCTACAGCAGGGCGGCAGAGGAATATATTGACAGAATTGAGGCAAATCCCCAGTGGGGCTATGTTGTAAGAGGTATTCTTGACGATAATGTTCCTGCCGGCACGGTTTACAAAGGAATCAAGGTAATCGGCAGAATTGCCAATCTGACGGTAATCCTTCCGGCTAACCGTCTGGATGAGATTGCCATTACTCTTGGGCTGAGTGAATATTATCGTCTGGAAGAAATTGTTTCCATGTGTGAGAAGTCCGGGGTGCATACAAAGTTCATTCCGGATTACAATAAGATTATTCCTACCAAGCCGTATACAGAGGATATTTTGGGACTTCCGGTGATCAATATCCGGTATGTGCCGCTGAATAACACATTTAATTCCATGGTGAAGCGTGTGATGGATATATGTGGTTCCATTGCAGCAATTATTGTTTCTTCACCGGTGATGCTGCTGATGTGCATCCTGATCAAGGCAACCTCACCGGGACCTCTGATCTATAAGCAGGAAAGGGTCGGACTCCACAATAAAACTTTTTGGATGTACAAATTCCGTTCGATGGAGCTGCAGCCGGAGGCCGAAGAAAAAAAGGCATGGACTGTGAAAAACGATCCACGTGTAACCGGTATTGGAAAGTTTATGAGGAGAACCAGTATTGATGAGCTCCCGCAGCTCTTTAATATTCTGAAGGGCGATATGAGTCTGGTCGGACCAAGACCGGAGCGTCCGTTCTTTGTAGAAAAATTCAGGGAAGAAATTCCGAGATATATGGTGAAACATCAGGTCCGTCCGGGATTGACAGGATGGGCACAGGTAAATGGATATCGAGGAGATACATCCATTAAAAAACGTATTGACTGTGACCTTTATTATATTGAAAACTGGAGCATTGGATTTGATATCAAGATCCTGTTTCTGACAATTTTTAAAGGTTTCATAAATAAAAACGCATATTAAAGACAAGGGGAAGAAAAATGGCAAAACCAAGATCAAAAACCAAGAAAATTCTGTTCACCGTTGAGATCATTGTACTCCTGCTGTTTATCGGAGGTCTGTATGTTTACGGACAGCTTAATTCCAGAATGGACAAGATCCAGCAGCCGGCGGCAGATACCACGCAGATCCAGGTAAATCAGGAAGTACAGGATTCTATTGATTCTGAGACATCCAAGCTTACGGGATATACGACCTATGCGTTATTCGGAATCGACCACAGAGATAAGAGCGCTGTAGGCGGTATGAACAGTGATACGATGATCATTGCAAGTGTGAATAACGATACCAAGGATGTAAAGCTTGCCTCTGTATACCGGGATACGCTTCTGAATGTATATGGAGAAACCTATTCCAAGGCAAATGCGGCTTATGCAAAAAGTCCGGCGGAAGCAGTTAATATGCTGAACAGAAACCTGGATTTGAATATTACAGACTATGCAACCGTAAACTTTAATGCGCTGGCTTCCATTGTAGATGCTCTTGGCGGTCTGGATATTGATATGTCCTATGCAGAAATCGTTCATATGAATAACTACTGTGTGGAGACATCTCAGGATATCGGAAAGGATTATACTCCGATCGAGCCTCCGGAAAGACCGGAAGATATTGAAAAAGTTGACTATCGCTACCATCTGAACGGAGTGCAGACAACTGCCTACTGCCGTATTCGATATACCGCAAGTCTGGATATGGGACGTACAGAAAGACAGAGAAGAGTGATCCAGCTTATTACACAGAAGGCGAAAAGAGCCGGTCTTCCTACAATCTTTAAGATCATGGATGAGGTATTTCCGATGGTGGAGACCTCTGTGAGCAAAACGGAGATTCTTCAGCTGCTTCCGACAATGATCGGGTACAGCATGAATGAGACGGTAGGATTTCCGTCGGCCTTTAAGTTTTCAAATGTGAAGGGCAGTGTGATCGTTCCTACAGAAGAAGGTACCTCGAATGTAGATCTGGTATCGAATGTAGTGGCTCTTCACAAATTCCTCTATGGAGATGAGGCTTATACACCATCCAGTACCGTACAGGATATCAGCGCAAAGATTGCGGAGATTGTCAGCGGACTTGGACAGCTTGAGGATACGCAGGTTATTTCACCGGAAAATGAAAATACAGCAGATGATACTATTATTTTTGAAAATGATGGATCAGGCTGGTCAGATACTACAAATGATTATGTAGCACCTGCTCCGGATGATGGAAGCGGAGATACTTCCGGAGGCGGAGAAGAATGGGTAGACCCGGGAACCGGTGACGGAGGTGGAGATACTTCCGGAGGCGGAGAAGAATGGGTAGATCCGGGAACCGGTGACGGAGGCGGAGATACCTCCGGAGGAGGAGAAACTCCAATAGATCCGGGAACCGGTGACGGAGGCGGAGATGTTTCCGGAGGCGGAGATGTTTCCGGAGGCGGAGATGTTTCCGGAGGTGGAGATGCTTCCGGAGGCGGAGATGCCGGAGAGGAGCTTGTGCCGGATGGCGGCGCGGGAGAGGTTATCGGAGATGCTCCTGCGGATGCAGAAGTTGTTTCAGAGGCAGCCTGAGAATTAAAACAAGTATAAAGAAAGAGATTGTCGTAAATCCTCCGTTTCCGGAGATATTACCGGAAACGGATAACGGCAGTCTCTTTTTCACAGAAAGGAAAGCAATGGAAATTAAAACAACAGATATTATTATTCCTTCCTATCGTCCGGGAAAGGAATTTGTGCAGCTGCTGGATCGTCTGCAAAAACAGACATATCCGATACACCGGATCATTATCATGAATACGGAAGAAAAATTCTGGGATCCGCAATGGGAAAAAAACAGTCCCTTGATTGAAGTACATCATTTAAAAAAGGAAGAGTTTGACCATGGCGGAACCAGAAAAAAAGCTTCGGAGATATCGGATGGAGAAATCATGATATTTATGACACAGGATGCACTTCCGGCAGACAGACACCTGATTGAAAATCTGGTGAAAGCACTGACTGCACAGGAATCTGTTGGTGCGGCATATGCAAGACAGCTTCCAAATTCTTCCTGCAGCTATGTGGAAGCCTATACGAGGACATTTAACTATCCGGAAGTTCCTTCGGTGAAAACGGAAAAGGATCTTCCGACTTACGGGATTAAAACATTTTTCTGCTCCAATGTATGTGCGGCCTACAAAAAAGATATCTACAGGAAGCTTGGCGGATTTGTGGAAAAGACAATTTTTAATGAAGATATGATTTATGCAGGAGGACTGATACACAATGGATATGGCATTGCCTATGCGGCAGATGCAAAGGTGATCCATTCTCACAATTATTCCTGCAGTCAGCAGTTTCACAGGAACTTTGACCTGGGTGTATCACAGGCAGAGCATCCGGAAGTTTTTGAGGATGTTCCGTCAGAAGGAGAAGGGATCCGCCTGGTAAAGAAAACCTTTGCGCATCTTCTGAAAAATGGAAAATGGTATCTGATACCGGGATTTTTTCTTCAGAGTGTCTGTAAATATGCAGGTTACCTTACCGGAAAACACTATAAAAAATTGCCTCACCGACTGATTCTCATGTGTACCATGAACAGAGGATACTGGAATTCATAAAAAACTGTAAAAACGTAGAGGGGACACTGTTTTTTTAAGGTATTATCACAGTTTGAACACAATTGCCTGTTACACTTGAGTCATAAAATAAAAGAAAATGACAACGGAAAGGAGCAACACCATGAACAATGATAAGAATTGGGGATATGATGCTCCGCAGGATCAGGATAAATGGGAAGTAAATGAAGTGCAGCAGGAGTCTGTACCGCATTACGGGCATTATCAGATGCATCGTGGAGACCCCGGACCGGCACAGAAAACCACAGATGGAAAAGGTGGAAAAAAGAAAGGCAGAACAGGGAAAAAAGTTGCAGGAACTATAGTGCTGGCAGCTGTTTTTGGGGTCACAGCCAGCGGGGTTTTTCAGCTTTCCAATATGGCAGCGGAAAAATATCTGGTAAAAAAGACACCGACAGAAACCGTGCAGCTGGTATCAGGAACAGATACAGCGGACGGCACTCAGCAGACAGGAAATGCAGGGACCGGTACAGTGGCTCAGGTAGCAGAGTCGGCAATGCCGTCAGTAGTTGCCATTACTTCTGTCAGTATTCAGGAAATTCCGAGCTTTTTTGGAATGTATGGACTCGGTTCTTTTGGTACACAGCAGTTTTCCAGTGAGAGCAGCGGATCCGGGATCATTGTGGGAGAAAATGATGAAGAACTGCTTATAGCTACCAATAATCATGTTGTGGAAGGAGCAACAACCTTAAGCGTGTGTTTTGTCGGAGATGATGTTTCAGATGCGGAGGCAGAAACCTATGATCTGGCTACCGGAGATATCAACCTTGAGAATGCGGTAAGCGCCAAGATCAAGGGTACGGATGCGACAAACGACCTGGCAGTAGTGGCGGTACAAAAATCAGATATTCCATCTGATACGCTTGAGGAGATAAAAATTGCTCAGCTGGGAGATTCAGACGGGCTGCAGGTGGGAGAGCAGGTGGTTGCCATAGGAAACGCTCTCGGATACGGACAGTCTGTTACCTCAGGCTGGGTCAGCGCTCTTGACAGAAGTATTTCTTCAGAGAATGTGACTACTGCAGGACTGATTCAGACGGATGCGGCGATCAACCCGGGAAACAGCGGAGGCGCACTCCTGAATATGAAGGGAGAACTGATCGGCATCAATTCTGCAAAATACGCAGATAATGCAGTTGAGGGAATGGGGTATGCCATTCCGGTAGCTACCGCCCAGCCGATCCTGGAAAAATTGATGAACCGCCAGACCAGAGATAAGGTGGAAGAAGATCAGATCGGATATCTGGGACTTGAGGCTGGAGACATGACTGCAGAAGCTCTGGAGATGTATGATATGCCGGCAGGAGCTTTTGTCTTTGCGACAGAAGAAGGCTATGCGGCTGCCAATGCGGGGATCCGGAGAGGCGATGTGATCGTAGAGATGGACGGACAGACGGTAACAGGAAGAACGGATCTTATAGAAAAGCTTTCTTACTATGCAGCCGGAGAGACTGTGGAGTTTGTGGTTTCCCGTCCGGTGAACGGAGAGTATGTGGAGCAGTCTGTAGAGGTGACTCTGGACTCCAGACAGAACTGAGGAAGGCATGCATTTTTATAAAAACTTTAGTTTACAGGTACAGAGGTTATGATATAATGGACGCATAGGTTTCCGGTATCCGAAGAAGGACAGGAGCCTGTGCGTTTTCTGTTTTTGTGTGTCCGGGAAAAATGCCAGAGGCAGACCCGATATACTGTGACAGAACGGAAAGGAGTTTATATGAGTGATAAATACGAAGATGATATGATTCTGGAAGATGAGCACGACGAAGAGGAAGACAACAGGAAAGAACCGGAAAAATTCTGTACTCTTTGTCGGAGATCTGAACGCCAGGCGGGCAGGATGATCGATCTTCCCAATAATATACATATCTGCTCTGACTGCATGCAGAAGAGCTTTGACACCATGAATAACCAGATGAACAATGGCAGCTTTAATTACAGCGATCTTTTTAATATGCCGGGAGTGAGCATGATCGATCTGGGAAGCTTTCAGAACCAGATGGGTCAGCAGAAGGCTCCAAAAAAGAAAAAATCAGAAAAACAGAAGCCAGTGCTGGATCTGAAAAAAATCCCCGCTCCGCATAAGATCAAGGCAACTCTGGACGAGTATGTGATCGGACAGGAATATGCAAAAAAGGTTATGTCGGTTGCTGTTTATAACCATTATAAGAGAGTTGCTACAGACACGATGGATGTGATTGATATTGAAAAATCCAATATGCTGATGATAGGACCTACAGGAAGCGGTAAAACGTATCTTGTAAAAACACTGGCAAAGCTTCTGGATGTTCCTCTTGCTATTGCGGATGCGACTTCTCTGACAGAAGCCGGATATATTGGAGATGATATTGAAAGTGTGGTATCCAAACTTCTGGCAGCGGCAGATAATGATGTGGAAAAAGCAGAGCACGGGATTATCTTTATTGATGAGATCGATAAGATCGCCAAAAAGAGAAATACCAATCAGAGAGATGTCAGTGGGGAAGCAGTCCAACAGGGAATGTTGAAGCTGCTTGAGGGAAGCGATGTGGAGGTTCCTATTGGAGCAAACAGCAAAAATGCCATGGTACCTCTGACTACAGTAAATACAAGAAACATTCTTTTTATCTGCGGCGGCGCTTTTCCTGATCTGGAGAGCATCATTAAAGAGCGTCTGAATAAACAGGCATCCATAGGTTTTTATGCAGATCTGAAGGACAAATATGACAACGATCCGCATCTTCTGGAAAAGGTAACGGTAGATGATCTTCGCAATTTCGGAATGATACCTGAGTTTATCGGACGTCTTCCTATTATCTTTACCCTGGAAGGACTCACAGAGGATATGCTGGTAAAAATCCTGAAAGAGCCGAAGAATGCAATTCTGAAGCAGTATCAGAAGCTTCTTGCCCTGGATGAAGTGAAACTGGAATTTGATGAAGGGGCTCTTCATGCTATTGCGGCAAAAGCCATGGAGAAAAAAACCGGCGCAAGAGCCTTAAGAGCGATTCTGGAAGAATATATGCTGGATATCATGTATGAGATCCCCAAGGATGACAGTATCGGTCAGGTTGTTATAACCAGAGAATATATTGAGGGAACAGGAGGACCGCAGATCCTGTTGAGAGGACAGGAAGTTCCTCTTCTGGAAAGCACACAGGCATAAAAAGAAAGGAGTGGCTGATATGACAAAGGATTTTTTTGACGGACTGGGAGAATCGCTTGCAAAAACAATGCGTGACCTGGGTGGAAAGGCAGAGTCCTTTTACAGTGAACAGAAACTGAGAAACAGGATTTCCGGTGAGGAAAAACAGATTCAGAAGATTATGGAGGAACTGGGGAAGATCATCTACAGACGCTACAGAGACGGAGTGCCTCTGGAGGATATGCAGAGGCGTCTGTGCGAACAGATCGATCAGCGTATGGAAAGGATCAGCCAGTATAAAGAGGAGATCGCAGGGGTAAGATCCAAAAAAGTATGTCCTTCCTGCGGAGCTTCTGTAGATATGGGAATGGCATTTTGTCCGTATTGCGGAGCAGCCGGTACCGTCAGAGAACCGGAAGAACAGGCCGGGGAGGTAATTGCAGAAGGAACCGCCGAGGTGAAAGAAGAGACGGTGGAGGAAGCTGTTCCCGCAGCAGAAGAGCCGACAGAGAAAGCTGCTCCGGGGGAAACACAGGAGACTCCTGACGAAACAGAAGCAGACAGAGAGCCCCTATAGGAAAACGAGGGAAGGAAGATGAAAAATAAAAAACAAAAGCTGGCTGCTGCTCTGGGGATGAATATTCTGGCTATGCTGCTTCTGGTGCTGATCATGCGTCCGTCCTTTGAAACAAATGATGACATTGTGTTTGCGGAGCTTGGAAGTGGCCTTCGGGGTGTAAAGGACGCCCATCTTGTGTTTCAGAATTACCTTCTGGGAATCGTTTACCGGATTTTGTACCAGATTACAGGAAGGCTTCCATGGTATACGATTGTTCAGTATGTGGTATTGCTGGCTGCCTTCAGTGCAGTGACGTATGTGCTTATAAACAGGCTGGAAGGAAATTCCGGCCTGTATCTGTCTGTGCTCCTGCTCTGTGTGTTTGGTTATGAGAGCTATATTCATATCCAGTTTACAAAAACTGCCGGAATTGCAGCCGCTGCGGCTGTTTTTCTTCTGTTTCATGTGATTGCTTCAGAGGACTTCTGTATCTGGGAATTTTTTGCAGGGATCCTGCTGGGATTTCTGGGCTTTATGTACCGGGAAGACCAGTTTTTTGCAAGTTCTGCTTTGATGGCAGGAATTGGTGTTTATTTTCTTCTGACTCTGAAAAAGCGTTTTCCTGAAAATACAGGAAAAAGGTTGGGAATATGTGTGGGAAGCTTTGGCATTTTGCTTTTGGCTGTTTTTGCGGCAGACAGAGCAGATGCTTTTATGTACAGAAGTCCCCGGTGGCAGGCATATCAGGAGTTTAATCATATGAGATCCAGACTTCTGGATTACGGATTTCCGGATTATACGACAAACCAGGAGCTTTATCGGAAACTGGGGATCAGTGAAGAAGCGTTACAGCTGTATAAAACCTGGAATTTTAATGACCCGGAAAAATTTTCTGCAGAAGTTATGGAAAAGCTGGTGGAACAGAAGCCGGAAAGAAATATTTCAGGATCTCAGTTCCTGCGTTTTATAAAGAGATTTCCGGGTGATGCGGGAAAGCTGCCGGCAGCTTATCTTGCAGTACTGTTTTTTGTGCTCTGGCTTATTTTCGGAAAGAAGAAGGCGGCGGGCATTTCTGCTTTTCTGGCAGAAATACTGATTTTAACAGGAATTTATTTTTATTTATATTTTCAGGGAAGATATATGGTGAACAGGGTAGACGTGGGACTGTGGTTCAGCGTGTGCCTCACTATGCTGTGGATCCTGGGAGAATCGCTTGGAGAAAAGACGGAAATTTCCAAATATGGGGGGCTTTTGTGTATAACAGGAATTCTCATCAGTCAGAGCTTCTGGTATACGGATTACAGAACTGCTACTGCAGAAATTCCCAAAGCACGGGTCAGTCAGAGAGCAGTGCTGGAGACCATTGGAACGGACAAAGAACATGTGTATCTGGCAAAAAGCGGTACGGTATCGGAAATTGTCTGCTATGGACCTTTTGATCGTATGCCGGAGAATCTTCTGGATAATCTTTACTGGCTTGGCGGCTGGGAATGTCGTATGCCGGGGTTCGTAAAGGAAATGGAAGAGCACGGTATCGAGAATCCATACAGAGACATAATCAAAAATAATAAGATATATCTGATCGATGACAATATAGACCTGACTGTGGAATATATCCGCCAGAATTATGATGAAAATGCAGAAGCTGTATTTATCAGGACGCTGGGAAATGTGAACCTGTATCAGATTCAATAATTCTTGAGTATTTCATTGCATTTCCTCACGGGACAGAGTATGATAGAAAGGCATATATTTTGAGGAGAGAGGAAAGACAATGGAAAAAAAGAGAGGAAGTTTTACTGACAAGCTGGGCTTTGTCCTGGCGGCAGCAGGCTCTGCAGTGGGGCTTGGCAACTTATGGAGGTTTCCGTACCTTGCGGCAAAACATGGAGGCGGTATTTTTCTGCTGATTTACCTGATACTTGCGGTTACATTTGGATTTGCCCTTATGATCACGGAAATCGCTCTTGGACGAAAAACAAGGCTGAGTGCTGTAGGCGCATATTCCGCGCTGGACAAAAGATTCAAAGCTCTGGGCTATCTGTCCAGTGTGATCCCGTTTCTCATCACACCTTACTACTGTGTGATCGGCGGCTGGGTTCTGAAATATCTGGTGGTATTCCTTACCGGTCAGGTATCCAGTGCAGCTACGGATGAGTTTTTTACAGGCTATATCGCACAGCCGGAGGCTCCGGTTATTTTCTTTGTTATTTATGTAACGGTTGGAATGGTAGCGGTGCTTCTTGGTGTGGAAGGCGGTATTGAGAAAGCAAGTAAGTTTATGATGCCGGTTCTGGTGGTGATGACAATTTTTATTTCTGCATTCAGCCTGATGCAGCCGGGTGCAATGGAAGGACTTCGTTATTATCTGCTTCCTGATTTTTCAAGATTCAGCGCAACTACGGTGATGGCAGCCATGGGACAGCTGTTTTATTCTATGTCTCTTGCCATGGGAATTATGATCACCTATGGTTCCTATATGAAAAAAGAGACAAATCTGGAAAAATCTGTCCGTCAGATTGAGATTTTTGATACGGGAATTGCTTTTATGGCAGGTCTCATGATCATTCCGGCAGTGTTTGCCTTTTCCGGCGGAAGCGAAGAAGCCCTTGGCAAAGGTCCGAGCCTGATGTTTATTACCCTTCCAAAGGTATTTGACAACATGAAATTCGGTACGCTGGCAGGAGCTGTTTTCTTCCTGCTGGTATTATTTGCCGCACTGACTTCATCGATTTCCCTGACAGAAACTCTGGTTTCTATCGTGGTAGATAAATTTAAATTCAGCAGAAAAAAAGCCTGTGGAGTTGTTTATGCATGGCTTCTTGTTCTGGGAATCCCGGTTTCTCTGGGATTTGGAATCTGGAGCTTCATCAAACCTCTGGGAATGAGCCTTCTTGATTTCTTTGACTTTACCAGCAACAGTGTGCTGATGCCGATTGCTGCGATTGGTACCTGTATTTTTGTTGGATATGTGATCAAACCCAGGGCTCTTATTGAAGAGGTGGAAGTAAACGGTAAATTTAAGATGAAGAAGTTCTATTCTGTTATGATCAAGTATATTGCCCCCGTATGTCTGGTGGCGATACTGATCTTTGCGGTAATGGAAGCGCTGGGTATGATCACGGTATAACTCTGGTTTCAATACCTGAAAATAAGGTAAAATAAAAATAATTCAAATTTTTGAAAAAAATTTAAAAATCCTATTGACTTTTACTCTGACATGAGGTATTATAATCAAGCAGTCGCGAGAGAACGGCTGGTTAATAGGAAATGCAGGAGTGGCGGAATTGGCAGACGCGCAGGCTTCAGGTGCCTGTGGTTGCAAGATCGTGTGGGTTCAAGTCCCATCTCCTGCATTATTTTTTGCAAAAAAACAAGAACGGGAAGTCTTTTAACAGGGCTTCCCGTTCTTGCATTTTGAAGAATCTGTTTTGTGAGACAGGAGATTATTATTTTCTGAAAATTCCATAAGAATTATTTTAAGCAAAACATAATTTTTTTTAGTGTCAGTATATGTTGAAAAACAGAATCTGTTGTGATACAATCTTGAAGATTTAGGATAAAACAAGAGAAAGGGAGATTGTATGAAAGCATTTCTGATATTAGAAGACGGCCATGTGTTTACAGGAACCAGTATTGGTGCAGCAAGAGAAGTAATCAGTGAGATCGTTTTTAACACGTCTATGACCGGATATCTGGAAGTGATGACTGATCCTTCCTATGCGGGACAGGCTGTGTGCATGACTTATCCGCTGATTGGAAACTATGGAATCTGCTATGAGGACCAGGAGTCCAGAAAGCCGTGGATAGATGGTTTTATTGTCCGCGAATTATCACGTATCCCAAGCAACTTCAGAAGCGTTGATACTATTCAGCATTTTCTTGAAAAGTATGATATTCCGGGAATTTCCGGCATCGACACAAGAGCGCTCACAAAAATTCTTCGTGAAAAAGGTACCATGAATGGTATGATCACGGTCGACGAAAACTACGATTTAGATGCAATTATCCCCCGTTTAAAAGCATATACAACCGGAAAGGTAGTCGAAAAGGTTACCTGCCGTGAAAAAGAAGTCCTTCCGGGAAAAGGCCCAAAAGTGGCTTTGATGGATTTTGGTGCAAAGCGTAATATTGCCCGTTCCCTGAATGAAAGAGGCTGTCAGGTGACCGTGTATCCGGCACTGACTCCTGCTGAGGAGATTCTGAAAGATCAGCCGGACGGCATTATGCTCAGCAATGGCCCCGGGGATCCTAAGGACTGCACTTCCATTATAGAAGAAGTCCGTAAATTATATGAGTCTGACGTACCTATTTTTGCCATCTGCCTTGGGCATCAGCTTATGGCACTTGCAACAGGCGGAGATACGCATAAGATGAAATACGGACACAGAGGAGGAAACCATCCGGTGAAGGATCTTTCCACCGGAAGAGTTTATATTTCTTCTCAGAACCATGGATATGTAGTAGATGCCGAACAGCTGGAAAAAAGAAATATTGCGAAACCTGCTTTTGTCAACGTAAACGATGGCACCAATGAAGGTATGGCTTATGTGGGCAAAAACATTTTTACCGTGCAGTTCCATCCGGAAGCCTGCCCGGGACCGCAGGATTCCAGTTACCTGTTTGACCGGTTTATGGAAATGATGGGAGGAAACAGATAATGCCGAGAAATAAAGATATTCATAAAGTCCTTGTGATTGGTTCCGGTCCGATCATCATCGGTCAGGCGGCAGAGTTCGATTACGCAGGTACACAGGCCTGCCGTTCTCTGAAAGAGGAAGGCATGGAGGTTGTACTTCTGAATTCCAACCCGGCCACGATCATGACAGACAAAGATATTGCTGATAAGGTATATATTGAACCTCTGACAGTAGAGGTCGTAGAACAGCTGATTTTGAAAGAAAAACCGGACAGCGTACTTCCGACACTTGGCGGTCAGGCAGGCCTGAACCTTGCTATGGAGCTGGAGGAAAAGGGTTTTCTGAAGGAACACAACGTACGTCTGATTGGTACAACCGCAGAGACCATTAAAAAAGCGGAGGACCGTCAGGAATTTAAAGATACTATGGAAAAGATCGGTGAGCCGGTGGCTGCATCCAAGGTGGTGACTACCGTAGAAGACGGTCTTGCATTTACCAATACCATTGGATATCCGGTTGTTCTTCGCCCTGCCTATACACTGGGAGGGAGCGGCGGCGGTATCGCCAACAATGAATATGAACTGAGAGAGATCCTGGAAAATGGTCTCCGTCTTTCCCGTGTAGGAGAGGTTCTGGTAGAACGCTGTATTGCAGGCTGGAAAGAAATTGAGTATGAGGTAATGCGCGACAGTGCAGGAAACTGCATCACGGTCTGCAACATGGAAAATATTGACCCGGTGGGTGTGCATACAGGTGACTCCATTGTAGTTGCCCCGTCTCAGACACTTGGAGACAAGGAATACCAGATGCTCCGTACTTCGGCCTTGAACATCATTACAGAGCTGGGCATCACAGGCGGATGTAACGTGCAGTATGCGCTTCATCCGGAAAGCTTTGAATACTGCGTAATCGAGGTAAATCCCCGTGTCAGCCGTTCTTCTGCGCTGGCAAGTAAAGCTACCGGATATCCCATTGCCAAGGTTGCTGCCAAGATCGCTCTGGGTTATACTCTGGATGAGATTCCAAATGCGATTACCGGAAAGACCTATGCAAGCTTTGAGCCGATGCTGGATTACTGCGTAGTAAAGATCCCGCGTCTTCCATTTGATAAATTTATCACAGCAAAGAGAACTCTTACCACACAGATGAAAGCGACCGGAGAGGTTATGAGCATCTGCCATAACTTTGAGGGTGCCCTGATGAAAGCAATCCGTTCTCTGGAGCAGCATGTGGACAGTCTGATGTCTTATGATTTTACAGGACTGGATGAGGATGAACTGATCAAGGAACTTGCTGTTGTAGATGACCGTCGTATCTGGAAAATCGCAGAAGCGATCCGGAGAGATATTTCCAAAGAATATATCCATCGTATCACAAAGATCGACCGCTGGTTTATTGATAAGATCGCAGTCCTTGTAGAAATGGAGCAGGCACTGAAAACCCAGCCTCTTACCGGGGAACTTCTTCTTGAGGCAAAACGTCTGGAATTCCCGGATTATGTGATCGGTAATCTCTGCGGAAGAACCGAGGCAGAAATCAAGGCTCTCCGCGAGGGTTATAATATTCGTGCTGCTTATAAGATGGTAGATACCTGTGCGGCAGAGTTTGCAGCGGCAACTCCTTATTATTATTCTGTTTACGGTGGACCGGAGACAGAGAATGAAGCAGTTGCCACACCGGATAAGAAAAAAGTTCTTGTTCTTGGTTCCGGCCCGATCCGTATCGGGCAGGGTATCGAGTTCGACTTCTGCTCTGTACACTGCACCTGGGCATTTGAAAAAGAGGGTTATGAAACCATCATTATCAACAACAACCCGGAGACGGTAAGTACAGACTTTGACATTGCAGATAAACTGTATTTTGAGCCTCTGACTCCGGAGGATGTAGAAAACATCGTTCGTATTGAAAAACCGGACGGCGCTGTAGTACAGTTCGGTGGTCAGACAGCCATTAAGCTGACGGAAGCACTGATGAAAATGGGTGTTAAGATCCTTGGAACATCTGCAGAAAATGTAGATGCTGCAGAGGACCGCGAGCTCTTTGACGGTATTCTGGAACAGTGTCAGATTCCGCGTCCAAAGGGAGATACCGTATTCACAGCAGAAGAGGCAAAAGAAGTTGCCAACAGACTGGGCTATCCGGTTCTGGTACGTCCGTCCTATGTTCTTGGCGGTCAGGGTATGCGGATCGCAGTCAGTGATGAGGATGTGGAAGAATATATCGGAATCATCAACCAGATTGCACAGGATCATCCGATCCTGGTAGATAAATATCTCATGGGCAAAGAGATCGAGGTAGATGCGGTATGTGATGGAGAGGATATCCTGATTCCCGGTATCATGGAGCATATTGAGCGTGCAGGTATCCATTCCGGTGACAGTATTTCTGTATATCCGGCACAGACCATCAGTGAAAAAGCAAAAGAAACGATTGCAGAATATACACGCCGTCTGGCAAAAGCGCTTCATGTAGTGGGAATGATCAACATCCAGTTTATCGTCTGCGGCGAGGAAGTGTATGTGATCGAGGTGAACCCGCGTTCCAGCCGTACGGTTCCTTATATCAGCAAAGTAACCGGTATTCCGATCGTTCCGCTGGCAACGAAAGTGATTCTGGGCTACAAACTGAAAGACATGGGCTATGAACCGGGACTCCAGCCGGAAGCAAAACACATTGCCATCAAGATGCCGGTGTTCTCCTTTGAGAAGATCCGCGGTGCAGACATCAGTCTTGGACCGGAAATGAAATCTACAGGTGAGTGTCTTGGTATTGCAGAAACCTTTAACGAGGCTCTTTATAAGGCATTTATCGGTGCAGGAATCAAGCTTCCGAAGCACCGCAATATGATTATCACAGTAAAAGAAGAGGATCATCAGGAGGTTGTTCCGATCGCAAGAAGATTCGAGGCTCTGGGCTATCGTATCTATGCTACCAGAGGAACGGCAAAAGTCCTGAAAGAAAACGGCATTAAGGCAATCCGTACCAATAAGCTGGAGCAGCCGGCGCCGAACCTTATGGACCTAATTCTTGGTCATAAGATTGATGTGATCATTGATACTCCGCCTCAGGGTGTGGAACATCAGAAAGACGGATTTGTGATCCGCAGAAATGCAATTGAGACAGGAGTCAACGTACTGACCAGTCTGGATACAGCAGAAGCTCTGGTAACCAGTCTGGAAAATACAGATCTGAATCATCTGAGCCTGATCGATATTGCTACGATTGCGGAACGATAAGAAAAGATAAAATATGATTCAGGTTGAACCGACCTCCCAAAAGTCAGAGAAAATTCCTGTGACCGGGAGGCCGGTTTTTTATGGTGAAAGAGTTTCAATCCATTTTTCTTTACGGAGAAGAAAAATTGTAATATACTTGAAGAGAATAAATGAAAAGAAAGGAAAAGAAAATGGATATCATTGAATTTTTGAAAGTGGTGTTTCTTGGTATTGTGGAAGGAATTACCGAATGGCTTCCTATCAGCAGCACCGGCCATATGATACTTGTTGATGAGTTTATAAAACTGAATGTAACAAAGGAATTTAAAGATGTTTTTCTGGTCGTGATCCAGCTTGGGGCGATTCTTGCCGTCGTCGTTCTGTACTGGAATAAACTGTGGCCATTTTACAGCAGGGAGATTCCGAAGAAGAAAAAAACAGCTATTGCAAAGCAGCCGGCCGTATTTCGGGGAATTATGACATTTGTGGAAAGATTCTGTGACAAAGAAAAATGGATACTCTGGTTTAAAATCCTGGTGGCATGTATTCCTACCATTGTAATTGCACTTCCTTTCAATGATTTCATTGAAGCGAAATTTAACAATTATGTGGTTGTTGCAATTGCTCTGATCGTTTACGGTGTGATCTTTATTCTGATCGAAGATTATAATAAAAAAAGACGCCCCACCTGCCGTTCTCTGGAGGAAATGAGCTTTAAGACAGCCTTTTTAATTGGTATTTTTCAGGTGCTTTCAGTGATTCCGGGAACTTCACGTTCCGGATCTACGATTATCGGAGGAATCCTTGTTGGAACTTCCAGAACAGTAGCAGCAGAATTTACGTTTTTTCTGGCAATCCCCGTTATGGCGGGAGCCAGCCTTCTGAAGCTGGTAAAGTTTGGTCTTGGTTTTACGGGGACAGAAATTCTGATTCTGCTTACCGGAGTTGTGGTTGCCTTTGTTGTTTCCATTCTGGCTATCAAGTTTCTGGTAGGTTATATCAAAAAGCATGACTTCAAAGTTTTTGGCTGGTACAGAATCGTGCTTGGAGTTCTTGTTCTGGGGTACTTTTTCGGGAAAAATCTTTTGGCATAAAAGCGGAGGTACATACTTATGGGGAAATATGTAATGGCAATGGATCAGGGGACAACCAGCTCACGCTGTATTCTGTTTGACAGGGACGGAAATATCTGCAGCCTGGCTCAGAAGGAGTTCGCGCAGTATTATCCGAAACCGGGTTGGGTAGAGCACGATCCGCATGAGATCTGGTCATCTCAGATGGCTGTGGCGACTGAAGCGATGGGACGTATCGGAGCGGATGCAGGGGACATTGCGGCTATTGGTATTACAAATCAGAGAGAGACGACCATCGTCTGGGATAAAAGAACAGGAAATCCGATATATCCGGCCATCGTCTGGCAATGCCGCCGTACAGCAGATATGATCGAGGAACTGAAAAAAGACGGATTTGCAGAAAAGATCAGAGAAAAAACAGGATTGATTCCGGATGCATATTTTTCCGGAACCAAGATCAAATGGATTCTGGACTATGTGGATGGAGCCAGAGAGGCAGCAGAAAGAGGAGAACTTCTTTTTGGAACAGTGGATACCTGGCTGATCTGGAAACTTACAAAGGGTCAGGTCCATGTTACAGATTACACAAACGCTTCCCGTACAATGTTATTTGACATATATAAAAAGCAATGGGATGAAGAAATTCTGGAAAGGCTTCAGATTCCCCGCTCTATGCTTCCGGAGGTAAAGGCAAGCAGCTGTATTTACGGATATACCAATGAGAATCTGATCGGAGGAAGGATTCCTATTTCCGGTGCGGCAGGAGATCAGCAGTCGGCACTTTTTGGTCAGTGCTGCTTTCATGCAGGAGATGTGAAGAATACCTATGGAACAGGCTGTTTCCTTCTGATGCATACCAGAGAAAAAGCAGTTCGTTCAGAAAACGGTCTTCTTACAACGATCGCAGTAAATCCGGATGGAACTCCGGGATATGCCCTGGAGGGAAGTGTGTTTGTAGCAGGTGCAGCGATTCAGTGGCTTCGGGATGAGGTAAAAATTCTGGAAAGTGCGCCGGAATCAGAGCTTTACTGTCTCTCTGTTCCGGATACTGACGGGGTGTATGTGGTTCCGGCATTTACCGGATTGGGTGCGCCTTACTGGGATCAGTATGCCAGAGGCGCGATCCTGGGACTTACCAGAGGCGCAGGCAAGGCACATCTGATTCGTGCCACAGTAGAGTCTCTGGCATATCAGGTGACCGATGTGATCCATGCAATGGAAATGGATTCCGGTATGAAATTAAATTCGCTCAGGGTAGACGGAGGAGCAAGCACCAATAATTTTCTGATGCAGTTTCAGTCGGATCTTCTGGATGCAAGGGTAGTACGTCCGAGCTGTATTGAAACAACTGCTCTGGGAGCTGCCTATCTGGCCGGACTGTCAGTTGGTTTCTGGAAGGATGCTGTGGAAATACAGAAAAACTGGAAGCAGGAGAGAGAGTTTTTGCCATCGATCACCGCAGAGGATCGGAAGAAGCTTCTGAAAGGCTGGAAAAAAGCAGTGGCTTGTACCTTTCAGTGGACCAGAGAAGGATGAGGATCGGAGCCTTACAGAAACAGATTAAGAAGGAAGGGTGAATCATTTGAAAAAAACAGGAAAAGTGTTATTTGTCATGAGTGCAGCAGCAATGATTGCGTTATCCGGATGCGGATCCAAAAAGCAGGAACAGGAAACGGTGGTAACGCCGGCTCCGACCGCCACGCCGACGGCTGTGCCGGTAACAGCCACACCTGCACCTACAGCTACACCCGCACCCCGCAGGATCGGTAAAAAAACATCACAGTCAAAATTTATCTATCTTACAAATAGTCTGGGAATTGATGTAAGAGAATTATATCTTATGAACTCCGGGACAGATGACTGGGGGGATAATCTGATTCCGTCAGAAACATCCATAAAAACATCAGAACAGGTACAGCTGTTCTATACACCGGGAGAGGCGGATGCGGAGACCGGAGAGGAAACTGCTTCAGAGGAAGCGGTGTATGATATGAAACTGGTAACCGCAGAGGGGGTATCCTATGAAATTTACAGCATTGAATTCAGTGACATGGAAAAGGCGGTTCTTTCTCTGGATCAGGATACTTCGGCTGCATATCTGCGCTATATGAGTCTTTCTGAGAAAAAAGAAAAGGATACCCAGGAGGGAGAACGCCAGTCCAATGCTTATGATGACAGCGATGACAGTTATGACAGTACTTCGGACGATACCTCCTATGACAGCACAGACAACAGTGATTCCGGCAATGACTCTTCAGACAGCGGAAGCGATGGAACATCCGGTAATTCAGGATCAGATAGCAGCGACGATGGCACTTCGGATGATGGTTCCTATGATGATGGCACTTCGGACGACGGTTCCTATGATGACGGTACCTCGGATGACAGTACAGATGACGGTACAGATGATGGTACAGATGATGGTTCCTATGATGATGGCTCTTACGATGATGGCTCCTATGATGATGGAAGCGGAGATGATTATGTAGATGCCGGAGGCGGAGAGGACGACGGATATTACGACACAAATGAAGAATAAAGAGACATTTCTGATGTTTTGAAAACAAAGAAAGTGTCTGCCTTCAGGGCAGACGCTTTTTTTGTTTCCAAAAGATAAAAAACCATTTAATATCGAAAAAGAAAATATTACCAAAAATATAATTGAAAAATAATGCATATTCACGAAAAAATAAAACTATATTGACAGAAATAAGAGATAATGCTATATTAATTTTATCGAAAAGAAAATAAAAAGAAGGGAAAGGGAGGCGTGAAGTTGAGAGAAAAAACAGTGATTGCAGCAGATCTGGGAGCCAGCGGCGGAAAAATGGCAAAAGGGAGCTATAATGGAAGCAGACTTCTGGCAGGAGATTTTTTTGATTTCGAAAATAAACCGGTAGAGTTAAATAAGAATCTGTACTGGGATCTGTTTGCTTTGTATAACAGTATTCTTCAGGGAACTGTCCGATACAGTCAGGACTGCGAGGCGGACTCCATATCTGTGGATACCTGGGGAGCAACTTACGGACTCCTTGATTCAAAGGGACGTCTGTTGGAACCGATCTATCATTACCGGGATCTCAGAACAGAACACTCCATGGAGCGGATGTATCAGAATGTATCCAGAGAAAAAGTGTTTCAGCTGACCGGATGTCAGCCGGCGAGATCCTATACCCTGCCGCAGCTTTACTCTTATGTGGAGCATCAGGAACGGATTCTTGATCTTGCGGATACCATGCTGTTTCTTCCGGATCTTCTCACTTATTTTCTGTCAGGAGAAAAAGTAACAGAGCGTTCTATCGCCGGAACTTCCGGACTTTTGAGACTGGATCAGGAGGACTGGTGCTATGAATTATTCCGGATGCTGGGAATACAGACAGACATGCTGCTTCCTCTGACAGAGCCGGGAACGGAACGTGGAATGATGAGCAGGAGAATAGCCGATTCTCTGAATATAAAACAGATGAAGGTGATCTCTGCCATAGGTCATGATACGGCATCGGCAGTGGCAGGAATTCCATACTTTGGAGTGGGGCAGGTTTATATCAGCATTGGAACCAACATCAATATGGGAGTTGAAGTTACGGAAAGTGTCACAGGAGAGACTGCTTTCCGGGGTGGATACAAAAATGCCGCGGTTATGGAGGACAGAAAGATCCTGTACAGAGATTTCGCAGCATTCTGGCTTTTAAATGAATTTCAGAGAAGCTGCAGAGAAGAAGGCTGCTCTTACAGCTATCAGGATATGATGGAACTTGCATCTGCAGCAAAAGTAAGAAGCGTATTTGTAGATACAGATGACGAGATCCTGAACAATGCAGGAGGAAATATAAAAGAAAAGATTAATGCTTTTCTGGAAAGAAGCGGACAGGAAACTCTGACGGAGGATGCTGATTTTATCAGATGTATATTAGAAAGTATAGCCTTAAAGGTAAAATACTGTACAGAGTATCTGGAAAAAGAACTTCATATACCTTTACATAAAATTTCTGTGATCAATGGTGGAACAAGAAACTATGTGCTTATGCAGATGATCAGTGATGCGCTTGCCAGGCCGGTATACTGTGGACTTCCCTATGCAACGCTTACGGGAAATATACTGACGCAGCTGTATGCGCTGGGAGAACTGGGTTCTGTGGATGAGATGCGTGATCTGTCCGGAAGATCATTTTCCATGAAGGAGTATCATCCTGTGGAAAAGAGAAAAGAATACTGGGATTCCGGATTGCAGAAAATGATGGAAAAAGGTGTATGCAAGTAAAAAAAGGTTGGAGCTAGGCTCGGAAGGGAGACATTATGACAGACGAAAACAGAAAAAAAATGCAGGAGCTGGGCATTTCTGAGGATGTCATCAATCAGGTGCTGTTTGTAGCAAAACGTATGGATGATAAGGGACTGGTGAATTCCTTTGCAGGAAATATTTCTGCAAAAGTAGACGGAAAAATCTACATTACACCTACCGGACAGAATAAGGGGCTGCTTACTCCGGAAAAAATCGCAGTTATTGATGAGAATGGAGAACGTATCTGGGGAATGAAGGAAACCTCGGAGATCATTATGCATTCTATGGCTTATGATATCTGTGAGCAGAATGGCTGGGATGTAGGTGGTGTCGTACACAGCCATTCCAAGGTTCTGACTGCTTTTTCCATGGCAGGAATTGATGTAGAGACAGAAGCTCTTCCTGAAATGATGGGAAATTTCCATAAAATTCCATGTGCACCTTACGGAGCACCGGGAACAAAATATATCATGACAATGGCAGAGCCTTACTTTGCAGACGGATACCGGATCGTGCTGCTGGGAAATCACGGAAGCCTTGCAGTTGGAAAGAATGTAGAGGATGCAATGAATGTAGTGGAAGCCTGTGAAGCAATTGCAGAGCAGATCCTTATTACAAAATACATCCTTAACGGAGAGAGTCCGCTGGATAAAGACGAGGTGGCGAGATTCTTTGACATTTATAAAGAAAACAGAGAGAAAAGAAAACTCTAATAAATATTTATGTTTTCTTCGGGAAAAGAAAACGTGAGTATAAAATAACTATTTTATTATGCAGACGCATGGAAAAGGAGGACAAAAATGAAGTTAAAAAAAGCAGTGAGTATTCTTATGGCAGCGGCTATGGTTACCGGACTGGCAAGCGTGAATGTCATGGCAGCAGAAGAAACAACTCTTACAATGTGGTCATGGTCACCGATCACACGTACCTGTGAGAAAATGCTGGAAGCCTTTGAAAAAGAAAATCCGGGGATCAATATTGAGTTTTCTTATTACAATTATGATCCGGAATATTTATCAGCTCTTTCCGCAGCAGCAGCGTCTGACAACCTGCCGGATATCATCGGTCTTCAGCCGGGATCTCTTACCGCTCAGTATGCAGACTATCTGATGGATTATACTGAATATGCGGAAGCTGACTGGGGCGAGAACTGGAAAGAAAATTATCCGGAAATGATCGCAGACCAGATCCAGATGGGAAATAAAGAGGGAGACGAAGGAAACTATATCCTTCCGGTAGAAGCTCAGGTTATTTCTATTGTCTATAATAAGAACGTGTTTGAGAAATATGAGCTGGAAGTTCCGACTACCTATGAAGAATTTAAAGAAGTATGCAAAACTCTCAGTGACAACGGCGTAGCGCCTCTGTTTTTCGGCGGTGCAAACGGATGGCAGAACGTAAACGTATTTACAATGCTCTGCTCACAGCTTGATCCGACTATGTTTGATAAAGCACAGTCCGGAGAAATCAAATGGACAGATGAAAAAATGGTAGAGGCAATGAGCAACTTCAAACTGATGTTTGACGATGGTATTTTCCAGGTTGGCGCAATGTCTGCGGATGCAAATACAAACGGAACACCGGCATTTGTATCTGACAGCGCAGCTATGATGGCTCTTGGTTCCTGGTGGTGTCAGGAGTTTACAGCAGAAGATCCGGCTAAGACAGTTGCAGACTGGGATTTCGGTTTCTTCTATCTGCCGCCTGTAGGAACAGCAGAAAATGCTGCAACACCAGTAGGCGGAATCGACTTTGGTTATGGAATCACAAAGAACTGCAAGAATCCGGAAGCAGCATGGAAAGCTCTGAAATCCTTCAGCTCAGGCGCAGGTATCCAGGCATGTGCAGACGATGTAAACAATCTTCCTGCATTTAAGGGAATCGAGCCGAAAAATGAAAGTCTGAACGCAGATCTCGTAGAGCAGTATAATTCTTTTGCAAAAGATCTTGATACAGCCATGAATCAGAGAATCGGCGAGCCGACTATCGAAACTGCACTTCAGAATGCACTTGCAGGTGTGGGAACAGGCGAGCTGACTCCGGAAGAAGGATGTCAGGCGGTACAGGATGCTCAGGATGCTCTTTAAACAGAAGAAGATTATACAGAGCTTCCGGAAATAAAAAGTCAGTAATATAGGAGTGGAAGGGTGGGAGAATCAGATCTTATAATGAAAGATAGGATTCTCCCATTTTACACCGGAGGAATGCATACCGGGAAGGGCTGAAAGGAGAAGGGTCTATGGGTAAGGTAAAGGTAAAGCGGAAATATAATATTACAGGATATCTTTTTATACTTCCTGCACTGTTATTTTTCCTTATATATATTTTGTACCCCATCTTTTTTGTGGGATGGAGCAGTGTGTTTGAATGGTCGACACTGAAAAATATGGAGTTTGTAGGGTTTGATAATTTTGTCAGAGTATTTCAGGATGAAGTTTTCTGGAAGGCGATGAAAAACTCCCTGATCTGGATCGTAACAACCGTACCGATTCAGGCTGCCATCGGATTTTTCCTTGCGTATATCATTGAAGACCGCCTGAAAAGCGGACGGGGATTTTTCCGAACCGCCTTTTTCCTGCCTGTAGCCACATCTGTATCAGTTGTAGCCATTGTATGGGGAAAAATGCTTCAGCCGTATCAGGGTATTATTACCCATTATCTTTCTGAAATAGGAATAAAAGGACAGATAAATATTCTGGGTATGCCCGCCACGGCTATTTTTGGATGTATCATTGCAAATATATGGGAATGGACCGGATGGTCTATGATTATGTATGTGGCGGGAATTTCCCAGATTTCTGAAGATATGAAGGAAGCGGCAAGAATTGACGGGGCGACACGCTGGAAAGAAATCCGTTATATTTATCTTCCGGCGCTTGCTTCTACACATAAATCACTCCTGATGCTTGGCGTAATCGGTTCTCTCCAGACCTTTGGTCTTATTTATACCATGACCGGAGGCGGTCCGAACCACGCATCGGAAATGCCGGGAACCTATATATTCCAGACTGGATTTACCAATCAGCAGATGGGATATGCGTCGGCATTGTCCATGGTCACACTTCTGTTTGCCCTGGTACTTACCGTGATACAGGTGAAGGGACTGGGGGCAGGAGACTTTATGAAAAAAGAAGAGGGGTGATTTTATGACTAAGAAGGAAAAAATGGGACAGATTGGATGGAATCTGGTCTTACTGTTTATTACTTTTATCTTTATGACACCGTTGATCTTTATGATCAGCATGTCTCTGCGTACACCGGATACAGTTGGACTGCCAAAGCTTTTTATTGCAGATGTCACATTTAAGAATTATGTCAACGTTATCAAAAATAACCCGCTTCTTTTTAAGAACCTTCTTAACAGTGTGGTGATAACGGTTTCTTCTGTGGCGCTGGTAACGACCTGCGCGTCCATGGCTGTGTTTGGATTTTCCAGAAAAAATGTGCATGGAAAGGTTCTGATCTACAATGTGATCCTCTGTACGCTGATGATTCCAGTAGCGGGTTTGGTTGTTCCGCTGACCCAGCTGAACAGCACTCTGGGATGGATCAACAATTACTGCGGCCTTATTTTTCCGCTGACAGCGCTTGGAATTCCCTATGCCATCACAATTCTTCAGGGATTTATGACCGGGATACCAAAGGAACTGGAAGAGGCGGCTCTGATTGACGGCTGCGGAACCGTAAGACTGTTTATTCAGATCATCTGTCCGCTCCTGAAGCCAGGTATTATTGTTATCGTAATCTGGCAGTTCCTTACCTCCTGGAATGAGTTTTTCCTGTCTATGTGTACGATGACAAAAGAAAATATGAAAACTCTGCCGCTGATTGCCCAGCAGTATAACGGCGCTTATTTCAGCCAGCCGGGAACACTTTTTGCGGCGCTGACACTTGTGACGGTCCCGATGCTCGTGTTCTATGTTCTCGTTCAGAAACACTTTGTAAAGGGTCTGACAGCAGGAGCGGTAAAGGGTTAAAAGAGATTGTAAAAAGTTCCCATTCGTGTAATAATAAAAGAAACTGCTAATTTCGGAAAGGCAGTAAATCTACATTCTGCAGGGCATGATATCTGTGACTGAAAGAGGGGCGGAAAAGATTATTTTAATAATACACGGAGACCAAAATGCGGAAAGAATCAATTATAAACAACAGAAAAATATATAAAAGAAACCGGCTGATGGAAATTTTAAGGTGCAGCGATCAGAACCTTTCCCGGTATGATCTGAAAAAAATATCCGGATACAGCATGTCGTCAGTTCTGGAATTGTCTAAGGAAATGATCGAGGAGGGGCTGATCTATGAAGAAGAGTGTGAAGAAGCCCGCGTAGGCAGGAAGCCCTCATGGCTGAAGATCAATCCGGATGGTGGATTTTATATAGGGCTGGAATTTAATGCTCAGTATATGAATGTGGTTGTTATGGATCTGGTAGGTAATATTCTGTTTAAAGAAACCAGAGTGACTGCCGGAGGTGTGAATCCCCATCATGCAACTCTGGATCAGATATTGGATCAGATCAGAAGTATGTTGGAAACAGCCATACAGAAAGTGGCTGATAAAAACAAGATCATCGGGATAGGAATGGGAATTCCCGGATATGTGGATCCTCAGAGGGGGTATTCTTATGGATATTCCAGAATTCCTTCATGGAAGAATATAATGATCCGTGATCTGATCCAGCAGGAAACGGGAATTCCATGTCATATCCAGAACAATGTAAGTGTAATGACGCTGGCATATAAATGGCTGAACTATAATGGAAACAGTAATGATTTTGTCTTTATTTCCATTCGTACCGGAATTCGTATGGTGACGATCTCGAATAACCGGATTGTTACAGGGAAAGGTGCGTTTGCAGGAGAGCTTGGACATATTCGTATGAATAATGGAAGCAGGATCTGCACCTGTGGAAGATATGGATGCCTGAATTCGGAAATATCAGACCCTTCTCTGATCAATATTATAAAAGAAGGATTTCAGGTACATCATTTTCAGAGGATATTTGAGCTTGCCGGAGGAAATGAAGAGAATGTGACCATTGAGCATTATGTACAGGCAGTTCTGGAGGGCGATGAAGACGCTGTTCAGCTGATGAAGAGAGTAGCAGACACCCTGGGGAGGGCGTTGGCTCTTGTGGTTAATATTTTTGCGCCGGGAGAGGTGGTTCTTTTCGGAAAGCAGTTTGGCATAGGGGAAATTTTTCTTGATGAGATCCGAAAAACCGTTAAGGCAGACGCCATAACTCAGAATTATGAAAATCTCCGGATCAAGAAGTCGGAGTTCGGGGGAGAAATCGGAGCTATAGGAGCAGCCTGCATGGTCATGGAAGAATATTTTTCCTATCAGGATATGGAAGTATAAAAAGGTTCAGGAAAGAAACTTTTGCCGGTTTCTTTCCTGAACCTTTTATAGATATAAAAGCTCTCCTGTATGGGAAGTATCACAGCCGTTCTGCATTTCCAGAACCGTACGGAATTCCTGAGAACGGACAATTTCAGTCAGCGCTGAAAATCCTGGTTTTTCTATGGAATCCTTTTCCATTACAAGGAACATGGGAAGCTTTTTTATCGGAACAAAATCAAGCATTGCAGATCTGAATATGACAGAGCCGGCGCCAAAGGCGGTGTCCGCTTCCTGACTGCTGACAGCATTTGCGGTAGAAAGATCAGAAACGTGCTCTTTCTGATATCCTCTGATCCGGCAGGGGGAAATCTGCTGCTCTTTTAAAAGGATATCCAGATACATTCTTCCTGTGCTTCCTTTTTCACGGTTGGCGAAAGTGATTTCCGGCTGTACCAGATCCTTTGTGGAAAAAATATTCCGGGGATTGCCTTTTTGGACATAAAATCCCAGATCGTATTCGTAGAGAAGAAGGGCGGCCGTGGAAACTCCGGGAAGAAGAGTCGGGATATGCTCCGGCAGGATTCCGGCAGTAGTGGCATGGACTTTTTTGAAATACAGAGAATAAAGTCCATTGTAAGTATTCAGATGGGAATGCAGCACCGGAAGACCGGAAGGATGCACAGCCATCTGTCCGATCAGGTATTCCAGAGCCGGGGATGCCTGTCCACTGATGATAAGTCCGTTGGAATAAAGAAGGTAGTCCCGTTTTAGAAGAGAGCTTTCCGGAGGAACATCAGAAAAATGGATATCCTGCTGAGAGGAGTTTCCTCCATGAAGATACCGGGAAAGCTGTTCTTCGCTGATCCTCAGCTGCTTGCCGATTTTGGAAGATTCCAGTTCGCCTCGTTTGATCAGCTCATAGACGGTTGTTTTTTTGATTTTCAGTCGGTCTGCTACCTCCTGAGCGGTATATAATTTATTCATCAATTCCTACCATAACATTAGTAGCCTTAATCACTGCATAGGCATCAGAGCCGACTTCAAGACCAAGCTCCTCTACTGCTGCGCAGGAAATGGTCGCAACAATGATATTTCCACCGCCGATATCAATAGAAACAATGGAATTTACAGCTCCGTTATTGATACTGATGACTTTTCCTTTTAACTGATTTCTTGCACTTAATTTCATGATTTTCCTCCTTATTTTTTGTAATTTTTGGAAAAAATATAATTATTTCTTTCTTCACTATATCATAGATGAAATAAATTGACAAGAATTGTATTCTGATATAAAATGAATAAAACAAAATAAAACAGAACTAAAACAAACAAAGGAGAAGGGAAATGAAGAAAAAACTGGCGGTTATTGCACTTGCAGGAATCATGACAACAGGACTTACAGCAGGAAATGTACAGGCTGCAGAACCAGGTGGAGAACTTTATGTGTTTATTGCAGCCAGCCTTGCCAATTCAATGGAGGAAATTCAGAAGGATTTTAACCAGAAATATCCGGATGTGGAAATTTTTTATAATGCGGACAGTTCCGGCACGCTTCAGAAACAGATTGAGGAAGGCTCCAGATGTGATATCTTTTTCTCGGCAGCAACGAAACAGATGGATGCGCTTGTTGAAGAACAGCTGGCAAAGGAGGATTCTGTGGAAGACCTTCTGGAAAATAAGGTAGTGCTGATCAAGCTGAAGGATGCTGAAACTAAGGTGACAGGTTTTGAGAATATCACTGAAGCTGAAAATCTGGCTCTTGCAGGGGAAGATGTTCCTGTGGGACAGTATGCCAGAGAAATTTTCACCAATCTTGGAATCATGGATCAGGTAGAAAAAATGGAAATCAATGAGGGCAAAAATGTAACCGAGGTTCTGGCAGCAATTACACAGGGAAGCAATGAGGTCGGGGTCGTATATGCCACAGATGCCGCTTCTGTTGTAGATCAGGTGGAAATTATTGCGGAGGCTCCGGCAGAAGCTCTTGAAACCCCGGTTCTATATCCGGTGGGACTTACAGAAGATCAGGAGGCGTCTTCGGCAGAACAGGAGGCGGCAGAAGTGTTTCTTGAGTATCTCCAGACAGAAGAGGCTATGAAAGTTTTCGAGGAGTATGGATTCAGTCCTTACACTGAGGAAAAGGAAGAGGCTGCCGCGGAGGAAAATACAGAAGAGAAAGCAGCGGAATAAACGGAGAAAGCTATGGGAGAGTTTATGCAGGAGATTAACTGGTCTCCTCTGTGGATTTCCCTGAAAACAGGCGCGGTGGCTACGGCCATCGCGTTCTTTCTGGGAATCTGGTGTGCCAGAAAAATCATGAAAATGAAACCGATATCCAGGGCAGTGCTGGATGGTGTCTTAACGATGCCTCTGGTTCTTCCGCCTACAGTTGCCGGTTTTTTTCTGCTGATCATTTTCAGTCTCAGAAGACCTTTTGGAAAATTTCTTCTGGAGAATTTTGATTTTAAGATTGTGCAGACCTGGAAAGGCTGTGTGGTGGCAGCCGCAGTGATCGCATTTCCTCTGATGTACCGAAATGCAAGGGCTGCCTTTGAACAGGTGGATGTAAATCTGATACATGCAGGTCAGACTCTTGGAATGAGTGACCGTAAGATATTCTGGAAAGTGATCATGCCCACAGCGGCTCCGGGGATCGCATCCGGCACAGTGCTGGCTTTTGCCAGAGCCATTGGGGAATACGGAGCTACATCTATGCTTGCAGGAAACATTCTGGGCAAGACCAGAACGGTTTCCGTTGCCATTGCCGCAGAGACCGCGGCAGGAAATTACGATGTGGCAGGCTTCTGGGTAGTGGTGATCGTTGCATTGTCTTTTGTGATCGTGGCTTTGATCAACATCGTATCCGGAAGAGGAATGAAGAGCAGAAGATGGATCTAATAAAAGTACAGAAGGAAAGAATATGTCGATTCATGTCAATATAGAAAAGAAGTTTAAGGGATTTTCCCTGAAGGTAAAATTTGATACAGAAAGTGCATCGACAGGTATTCTGGGAGCTTCCGGAAGTGGAAAGAGCATGACGCTCCGCTGTATTGCCGGAATTGAAACTCCGGATCGAGGCGAAATCCTGGTCAATGGAAAAACACTTTTTGATTCAGAGAAAAATATCAATCTGAAGCCCCAGCAGCGTCATGTGGGATATCTGTTCCAGAATTATGCGCTTTTTCCGACCATGACGGTTTATGAAAATATAGGCTGCGGCTTTCGCGACGAAAAAAAACTCCGGGATGAAAGAATTCGGGATTTTATCAGCAGATACCATCTGAAAGGACTGGAAAAACACCTTCCATCTCAGCTTTCCGGAGGACAGCAGCAGAGAGTGGCTCTGGCAAGAATGATGATCGGCGAACCGGAGGTAATCCTTTTGGACGAGCCATTTTCTGCCTTGGACGGATTCCTGAAAGATGTACTTCAGAGAGATATGCAGGATTTTCTGCAGGAATATCAGGGAGACATGCTTATGGTGACTCACAGCCGCGATGAGGCTTTCCGCTTCTGCGGGGAGCTTATGCTTCTGAAAGAGGGAAAGACATTGACTTTCGGAAAGACCAGAGAGCTTTTTGAACAGCCGGGGCTTGCAGAGGCAGCCCGTCTTACCGGGTGCAAGAATTTTTCCAGAATTGAAAAACTGGGATCACGATATCTTTTTGCCCTGGACTGGGGGATTCCTCTCAGAACGGAGCGGGAGATTCCGGAAGAAACTTCTTATGTGGCGATCCGTGGACACTGGATCCAGGGAAGGGATTCAGATGGAGAAAACTGCATTCCGTTTCAGCCGGCAGAATATGTGGAAAATACATTTGAGCATCAGTATCTTGTTCAGACACCCGGAATGGATAAGGACACTGTTTTGTGGTGGATGCGTCCAAGAAACAGCTTCCGGGAGACAGAAGAGCGGCACCTTCCGGAATATCTGTATCTGCCTCCGGAGCATCTGATGCTTCTGAAATAATGTACATTAAGAAGATTTGAAATGATCCGGCCGGAGCGTCAGCTCCGGTCATTCTTATTATAAGTCACATATCCGCTTACCAGCATGGCAAGTTTAAAGGTCAGGGCATCCTCGAAGGTGCGCAGATCCAGACCGAATTTTTTCTGGATCTTTTCAAAACGGTATACCAGAGTGTTTCTGTGGACATAAAGCTGTCTGGAGGTTTCAGAAAGATTCAGATTATTTTCAAAGAATGTGCGGATGATGGCCAGGGTTTCACTGTCCAGGGAATCCAGAGATTCGTTTCCAAAAACCTCCTGGATGAACATTTCGCACAGGGACACCGGAAGCTGGTAGATCAATCGTCCGATTCCTAATTTTCGATAGCTGAATACATTTCTCTCAGAATAGAAGATTTTGCCTATTTCCATGGCAGTCCGCGCTTCCTTGTAGGCGTTGGAAAGCTGGAGCAGGTCATCAGCAGTATTGCTGTAGGAAACCCATGCCTGAGTCATGGCTTCGGTGCCAAGCATATCTACCAGCATATAAGCGATATCCTCTAAATCTTCATCGGTTTCTGTAGAAGAAAGTTCCCGGATCACAATAATCCCTGAGTCATCTACAGAGGTAATGAAATCTTTGGTGCGGGCAGAAAAAATATTTCGTATGGTGGCAAGGGCGTGTTCATCTCTCTGACGACGTGTTTCGACCAGAAAAACCGCTCTTCTGACTGTAGAAGAGATATGAAGTTTTTTTGCCCGGTTAAAGGCTTCCACTTCACCGTAGGTTCCAAGAAGGAGTTTTTGCATAAAGGAGTTTTTATCGTTTTTTTCTGCATAGACGTCCAGAAGACTCTGCACCTGACAGACGGCAAGCTGGCTGATGGTGGAGACACTTTCGCCACATCCCCATACAATCAGGACATAGGCAAGCTCTTCTTTGTGCATGATCTTGCAGAGACAGCGACTGGCATTTGCCATGATCAGAGCGTTTCCACTGCGAAATTCTTCCAATTTTGTTTCTGAAGGAAGAGCACGGGAACAGGTAGATATAAATATTTCATTTTCGCTGGTGAGAAGACAGAAATCAAGTCCGCTGATATTTTTCCAGTCATCCATATATTTTTGTAAAGTCCGTTGTAGTGACATGAGAGTATCCCCTTTCTATCTGTGGTTAGCTGATTTATTGTTCCGGTATCCGGGAGGCAACTGTTTTTTTCGGCGCTTCCGGAGCGGGACCTGTGGAATGACGCTCTATCAGCTGCGCGTGGATCAGGATTGATCCGATGGACACCTGGTTCAGGATACTGTCCATGGCATAAAAGCCGCATTTGCCCAGTATAGTACGATCCTGGCGTACCGTAGTCAGCGGAGGTGAAGTATAAGCGCACAGAGGCAGGTCGTCAAATCCGATGATACTGATATCGCTGGGGACGCGGTATCCTAACTGCTGACACTGAACCATGGCGGCGTTGGCAATCTGATCGTGACTGCAGATTACGGCAGTCATTCCCATGTTCAGGAACCGGGGAAGATGCTTTTCGATGCACTTTGTCACATAGTAGGAAGCACCTGCGGAGTCCGCTTCTGCCTTCAGGCCGTTTTGTTTCATTGCCTGAAAAAATGCCTTGTGCCGTACCTGCATGATATAGGATCCCAGAGCGCTGCTTAAATATCCGATCTTTTTGTGTCCGAGCTTTTTCAGATGGGACACAGCCAGAGCCATTCCTTCGCTGTTGTCGATTCCGATGGAAGCGATAAAGGGGTTGGCAGGAATATAGTTGTCGTAAAGGACGGTAGGGGTATGGCTGGTCAGGAAATCCTTCATCCAGGGATCGTTCAGGGAAAATCCAAGAACGAAAGCCCCTGTATAATCATTTTGCAGCATAAAAACATCATAAGGTGTTTTTTTCTGGAAGTTTTCTGTTACAGGGATCACATCTACCACATACCCGGCAGGTTCTGCCATCTGGCGAAAACCGATGATGAAATCATAGCCGAACTGGTGAGGTTCCTCGTATTCCATATTTTCTATGATGATGCAGAAACGCTTTGCATCATTTTTCTGTCTCCGCAGTCGGGTATAGCCCATTTCCACTGCGGTATCTAAAATTGTTTTTCGTAAAGTTTCGCTGATATCAGGGGCGTTATTGATGGCCTTGGACACGGTTCCCTTGGAAACCCCCAGTCTGTCAGCAATATCCTGTATAGTAGCCATATAAATGCCTTTCACGGTACGGGCAGAAAGTGCGGTTTGTGCCGTACCTGTATACGTGGTATAGATACTGATTTTATTATATCGAAACACAGGAAAAAATGCAATTATTTTGCCTGCTTTTGTTTCGTAAAATTGTATTAAAAAGAAAACTGTGTGAAAAATATACAAAAAATAAAAAAGAAAAATGTGAAAAACAGAGAAAAAAATATGATATATTGACGTTTTTTAAGGCCTGATGTATATTACAGTTATCGAAACAATACGAAACAAATTAAGGAGAAAGAAAAAATGGGAAAGAGAAGAGCAGCGCTTCTGATGTCAGGCATTCTTGCTGTAACCGGGTTTGCCGGGTGCGGCGGGGCAGAAAGTCAGGATTCAGAAGCAAAGGAAAAGGTGCGTCTGATGGTATGGTCTTCTTCTGAGGATCAGTCCAAAGACAGCGGCCAGTGGCTCCAGAACAGCTGTGAGGACTTTGCGGAGATTCATCCGGAATGGGACATCACGTTTGTGTATGGAGTTGCTGACGAGGCAACAGCGGCAAATCAGGTGGCACAGGATCCGGAGGCAAGCGCAGATGTATTTATGTATGCCAACGATACACTGACAATTATGACAGACGCCAATGCATTGGCGAAATTTGGCGGAAAGTACAGAGAAGAGATCGAAACAACCAACTCTCCGGAGGTTCTGGAATCTCTGGTAAAGGATGGAGATCTTTACGGTGTTCCGTTTACCACAAATACCTGGTTTATGTATTATGATAAGAGTGTTTTCTCTGAGGAGGATATTAAAAATCTGGATACCATGCTGGAGAAGGGAACGGTTTCTCTTCCATTTACCAATTCCTGGTATCTTCCGTCTTTCTACATTGGAAACGGCTGTACTCTCTTCGGAGATGGAACAGATGAATCCCAGGGGGTGGATTTTGGCGGAGAAAAAGCGGCAGAGGTAACGGACTATCTGATCGATCTGGCTGCAAATCCGAATTTTGAAATTGATGCAGACGGTTCCGGTCTTGCAGGACTTCGTGACGGAAGCATCAACGCTATCTTCTCCGGTTCCTGGGACGCCAATGCCGTAAAGGAATCCCTTGGCGAAAATATGGGCGCCGCGGCTCTTCCGACTTATACCTTGAATGGTCAGGAAAAACAGATGACAGCTTATGCCGGATCCAAGGCGATTGGCGTGAACCCTTACAGTAAAAATATGGTAGCGGCAGTAGAGCTTGCCGTTTATCTGGGCTCTGCAGATGCACAGAGAACACATTACGAACTGAGAAATGTGATCCCCTGTAACACAGAGCTTCTTGAAGAAGAAGCCATTGCTGCAGATCCGCTTGTTTCTGCACAGAACGACACCTTTAACCGGACTTCCATTCTTCAGCCTTTTGTGGCTAAGATGAACAACTGCTGGGTTCCGGTGGAAAATATGGGAAAAGGTATCCGGAACGGAAGCGTGACCCATGAAAATTCTCTGCAGCAGACAGAGGATATGAATGAGGCGATGAACAGCGACGGTATTTAAAAGAAGGGGACAGGAAAATGTTGAAATTAAAGAAAACAAAAGACGAATTTTCCACACCATATACCTGTATGAACGCCATTAAAAAAGGCGGGATTGAGACAAAACTTTCCATGGTACTGATGGGATTTGGAAACTTTGTGCACAAACAAAAGATCAAAGGTCTTTTATATCTGGCAATAGAAGCTGCGTATCTTGTATTTATGCTGGTGAACGGCATCGGATTCCTGAGTATGCTGGGCTCTCTGGGAAGTGTTCCCCAGAAAGAGGTCTGGGATGAGGCAAATCAGGTTTATGTGTACACACAGGGCGATCAGTCAGTACTGATCCTGCTCTACGGAGTGGCAACGGTCTTTCTGACACTGCTTATGATCTGGGTTTGGAGAGGTACTCTTAAAAGCGCTTACAAAGCAGAATGTCTGGACAAAAACGGACAGCATGTGAATACTTTTGCAGAAGATCTGAAATCTCTGCTTCATGAGAATCTTCACAGAATTCTGATGACTCCGCCTGTGGCAGCTATTTGTATTTTTACGATCCTGCCGTTGATCTTTATGATCTGTATGGCGTTTACCAATTACAGTAAGATCGGAAATCACCTGATGCTTTTTGACTGGGTAGGACTGGAAAACTTCAAGGCTCTGTTTGACTCCAACAGTATTCTGGGAAGCACCTTCTGGTCTGTGCTTGGATGGACACTGATCTGGGCATTCTTTGCTACCTTCAGTAACTATATCTTCGGTATGATCCTTGCGATGGTAATCAATCGTAAGGATACAAAAGCCAAGGGATTCTGGAGATTCTGCTTTGTGCTTTCCTGCGCGGTGCCGATGTTCGTATCTCTTCTGATCATGCGTACAATGCTTCAGCCAAACGGTGCGGTTAACGTTCTTCTCAGAAATCTGGGATGGATCGGAGCAGATGCAAGCCTTCCGTTTTTTACAGACCCTACCTGGGCAAGGGTGACGGTTATTGTGATCAATATCTGGGTTGGTGTTCCTTACACACTGCTTCAGCTTACCGGCGTTCTGCAGAATATTCCGGAGGAGCTTTATGAGGCGGCAAAAGTGGATGGAGCCAATGCAGTACAGCGATTTTTCAAGATCACACTTCCATATATGCTGTATGTGACAACACCGTACCTGATCGTGACCTTTACCGGAAACGTGAATAACTTTAATATCATTTATCTTCTTTCAGGCGGAGACCCGGTTACCGATCTGGCATCTACCGCAGGAAAGACAGACCTTCTGGTCACATGGCTTTATAAGCTGACCATTGATAAACAGTATTACAATATCGGTGCCGTAATCGGTATTCTGACCTTTATCATCCTGGCAGTGGGAGCGCTTCTTACCTATCGCAACAGTAAGTCCTATAAAGAAGGGGGAATTTAAAGATGGCAGCAGCAAAAATGAAATCAGCAAGAACAAAAAGGCTGATCAACAATACGATCGTACATGTTGTTCTGGCAATCCTGGCGGTCATCTGGGTATTCCCCATTATCTGGGTGGTGCTTACCAGCTTCCGTGCAGAGAAAGGATCCTATGTATCTACCTTCCTTCCCCGGAGCTATACTCTGGATAACTATGTCAAGCTGTTTACCGACACGTCGATTCTGAACTTCCCGAAGATGTTCATGAATACACTGATCATTGCAGTTTTTTCCTGCCTGATTGCCACATTTTATACACTGGCAGTTTCCTACTGTCTGTCTCGACTGAAATTCAGACTTCGTAAGCCATATATGAACATGGCTATGATACTGGGACTGTTCCCGGGATTTATGTCCATGGTGGCTGTGTACTTTATTTTAAAGGCAGCAGGACTGACGGAGGGAAACCTGATTCGTGTGGCTCTGATCCTGTGTTACTCAGGCGGAGCAGGACTGGGCTTCCAGATTGCCAAGGGATTTTTCGACACCATTCCCTATGCTGTGGATGAGGCTGCAATTCTGGACGGCTGTACCAAATGGCAGGTATTTACAAAAGTAACTCTGCCGTTAAGTAAACCGATCATTGTTTATACCGTGCTTACGGCATTTATGGCTCCATGGCTGGACTTCATCTTTGCAAAAGTTATCTGCCGTGCAAATTCAGACCAGTATACCATTGCCATTGGTCTCTGGAAAATGCTGGAAAAAGAATATATTGACAGCTGGTACACCAGCTTTGCGGCAGGGGCAGTTCTGATCTCCATCCCGATCGCGATCCTGTTCCTGTGTATGCAGAAATATTATGTGGATGGAGTATCCGGCGCAGTTAAGGGTTAATGAAAAAGGAGAATTATGAGGACGAGACAGGAATTAAAGAGACTATATCATTCTTCAGAATTTCAGAAAAAATATTTGTATGAGGGCAGTGATCTGGGGACTGTCTGCACAGAGGAAGGAACTGCCTTCCTTCTGTGGAGCCCTCTGGCAGAGGATGTGAGACTGTGTTTTTATAAAGACGGAGAAAAAGCTCCCTGTTACCAGATCACTTCCATGAAAAAAGAGGAAAAAGGAGTCTGGGCATACCGGACGGAGAAAAATCTTCACGGAGTATATTATGATTATGAGATTACGCTGGACGGAGAAAAGACAGTTACGGGGGATCCTTATGCAAGGGCATGTGGAGTAAATGGGATCCGCAGCATGGTCTGCGATCTGAAGAAAACAGATCCACAGGACTGGGATAAGGATAAAAGACCGGAGCCCTCCCCGGAAAATGTGATCTATGAGCTTCATGTGAAAGAATTTTCCTGGGATGTTTCCGGTGGCTTTAAAAAGGAAAACCGTGGAAAATACAGAGCCTTTACAGAAGAGCATACCACACTTCACGGAAACGGTGTGCATCCTACCGGACTTGATTATCTGAAAGAGCTTGGAGTTACTCATGTGCAGATCATGCCTGCATACGATTACGGCTCGGTAGATGAAAAAAGTGAAACAGATTTTAACTGGGGCTATGATCCGGTGAATTACAATGTGCCGGAGGGATCCTATTCCACAGACCCGGAGCACGGGGAAGTGCGTATCCGGGAATTTAAGGAAATGATCCAGGCTCTTCACAGAAATGGTTTTCGTGTGATTATGGATGTGGTTTACAATCATATGTATTCACTGGATAATAACCTGAATCGTACAGTGCCCTGGTATTATTTCCGCACAGACAAAAACGGAGAGATTTCCAATGGCTCTGCCTGTGGAAACGATGTGGCAAGCGAGCGTCCTATGTGCGCCAGATATATTCTGAATTCGGTGCTTTACTGGGTAAGGGAATATCATATTGACGGATTCCGTTTCGACCTTATGGGACTTCTTGACGTGGAGCTTATGAACCGCATTCGTGCAGAGCTTGACAATATTTATGGAAAAGGAGAAATCCTGATCTACGGCGAGCCCTGGGCGGCTGATGAGACAGCCATGGAGGACGGCGTGGCTCCGGCTCTGAAAAGTAATATACAGCTTCTTGACAAAAATGTGGGTATATTCTGCGATGACACAAGAGACGCTATTAAGGGGCATGTGTTTGAGGCGGAAACACCGGGCTTTGTCAACGGGGCAGAGGGCATGGAGGATAAAATCCTGGACAGTGTAACTGCCTGGTGTGGAAAAGACAGTGTAAAGGCTCCAAGCCAGATCATTACCTATGTGTCCGCCCACGACAACTGGACGCTTTGGGATAAGCTTGAAAAAACCATTTCCGATGAAAAACAGAGGGAGAAAGTGAACCGGCTGGCAGCAGCAATTTATATGACCTGTCAGGGAAATCTTTTTTTCCTTTCCGGCGAGGAATTTGCCAGAACAAAGGACGGATATGAGAATACCTACAATGCTTCCATAGCGCTGAACCGGCTGGACTGGGAACGGGCTTATGAATATCAGGAGTTAAGACAGTACTATCAGGGACTGATCGCTCTTCGGAAACAGCTCCCCGGCCTCTGTGACAAATCAGAGGAGGCGTGGAAAAGGATTTCCGGGCAGTGGAAAGAGGACGGCGCAGTTGGATTTCTGGTGGATAACCGGGATGAAGCAAATACATCCCCCTGGAAAAGGCTTCTGATTATTTATAACAGAACAGAAAAAACAGTAACAAGAGAGCTTCCGGAAGGAAACTGGGAAATTCTTCTGAACGGAGAAAACAGTTTTCTCTGGAAGGAACCAAAGAATACACAAAAGGCAGAGGCGGCTCCGGTGAGCGCGCTGATCCTGGGACAGAGGTAAGGATATGAAGTGGATTTACGGAAAACAGGAACTGAAAAATCTGGAAAGGGCACAGGAAAACTGTTACCTTCTTACCAATGGCCTGGGTGGCTTTTCTTCTCTGACCATGACAGGCTCTGTATCAAGAAACGATCACGCCCTTCTGATGGCATGTGTGCAGGCTCCAAATCATAGATACAATATGGTGCATCGTCTGAAAGAAAGCCTTTGTCTTGAAGGGGAGGAGATTGTTCTTTCTTCCCAGGAGTTTGCAGACGGACAGAAAGAAGAGGGCTGTCCTTATCTTTCCTCTTTTGTGTTTGACGATATGCCCATATGGAGATTCCTTGTTCATGGAGTGGAGATCCGCAGGGAAATTGCCATGAAGCAGGGAGAAAACACAGTGGCAGTCCGCTACAGTATCAGAAACCGCAGTGGAAAAACAGCGGAACTGAAAGTGATGCCCTTTTATCAGTTTACTGCAAAGGGCAGTGAGCCGGAACCGGAGCAAAAGTTTCAGTATACGAAAAATGCAGTTAGTTCCAATGGAATGACCCTCTATTTCCATACAAACGGAACACTGGATAATATAGAAGAAATACAGGAAACATATTTTTACAGCTATGATGTCTGCGACGGACGTAGAGAGACAGGTCTTGCAAAGTCCGGACACATGATCACAGAAAGCGTTCAGCCGGGCGAGGAAAAAATTCTGAAGCTTGTATACTCTATGGAAAATGCAGATCAGGATGCAGACACCATCATTCTGGAAATGCAGACTTACCGCAAAGCCCTGGAAGCAAAGGCGGGACTTCATAAGGAGATGGCAAAGGAACTGGTAAAAAGCGCCAGCCAGTTTGTTTCCAGAAGGGAATCTACCAACGGAAGAACCATTCTTGCAGGATATCCGTTTTTTGAGGACTGGGGAAGAGATACCATGATCGCTCTTCCGGGCGTATGCATTTCTACCGGTCAGTATGAAACGGCAAAGGAGATTCTCAGAACCTTTGCAGTTCATGAACGGAGAGGGCTGATGCCGAATCTTTTCCCGGAGGGCGGAAACGAACCCCTTTATAATACGGTGGATGCGGCGCTTTTGTTTATCAACTGTGTATATCTTTATTATCAGGCTGCCGGGGACAAAGCGTTTGTCCGGGAGATGTATCCGGTGATGGAGCGGATCATAAAAGCTTACCGGGAGGGAACCGACTATGGAATCCATATGGATGAGGACGGTCTGATCCAGTCAGGAGAAGGGCTGTGGCAGGTAACTTGGATGGACGTGCGAGTAGGAGATATTCTTCCCACACCCCGTCACGGCAAGCCAGTGGAAATCAATGCTTACTGGTATAATGCCCTGTGTATTATGGATGAACTTGCAGAGGCAGAAGAGAAAAAGCCTGCTTATACACAGTTAAAAGAGAAAGTAAAAGCTTCCTTTGTGGATAAGTTCTGGATGGATGACAGAAAATGTTTAAAAGATCTTGTTTCCGGGACAAAGGCAGACACCCAGATACGGTGCAGTCAGATCTGGGCAGTGTCTCTTCCATTTACCATGCTGGATGCAGATAAGGAGCAGCAGGTGGTGGAAACGGTTTTTGAAAAGCTTTACACCCCATATGGACTTCGCACCCTGGAACAGGAAGACCCGGAATTTCATGGATTTTATCAGGGGAAAATGGAGGACAGGGACATGGCCTATCATCAGGGAACCGTTTGGACGTTCCCTCTGGGAGCTTATTATCTTGCATATCTGAAGGTGAATCAGTACAGCCCGAAAGCAAAGGGAATCGTGAGAGAGCAGCTTGAGGTTATGGAAGCAGCCGTGAGAGAGGGCTGTATCGGACAGCTTCCGGAAATCTATGACGGCGAAAACCCAACAAGGTCAAAGGGATGCTTTGCCCAGGCATGGAGCGTGGGAGAGATCCTGAGAGTTTATGAAGTACTGGAAAAATTCTGAAACAGAAAGTGTGGAAGAGAGGAGACAGTTATGGAGAAATTATTAGAGCAGGTATTACAGGAAAGATACCACAAAACAATTAAAGAGGCTTCAAGTCAGGAGATTTACACAGCACTTCTTCTGATTATCAAGAATAAAATGAAGAACATGAAACGCAACGAAGGAAAGAAAAAGCTGTACTATATTTCAGCAGAATTTCTGATTGGCAAGCTTCTTTCCAATAATCTGATTAACCTTGGGCTGTTTGAGGAAACAAGAGAGGTTTTGGAAAAGAACGGCCATCATATCACAGATATCGAGGAGATCGAGCAGGAACCTTCTCTTGGAAACGGCGGTCTCGGACGTCTGGCAGCATGCTTTCTGGATTCCATTGCAACTCTGGGCCTGAACGGTGACGGCGTGGGCTTAAATTACCATGACGGTCTGTTCCGCCAGACCTTTGTGGATCACAAACAGAAGGAAGAAAAAAATCCATGGATCACAGAGGATTCCTGGCTTACAAGAACAGAGACAACGTTCCAGGTTCCTTTTAAGGATTTTACCCTGACCTCTGTTATGTATGACATTGACATTCCGGGCTATAAAAACAACTGCAACCGTCTTCATCTTTTTGATACAGACACAGTGGATGAAAGCATAATCGGCGACGGTATCAGCTTTGACAAAAACGATATCAAAAAGAACCTGACACTGTTTCTTTATCCGGATGACAGTGATGAGGCAGGCCAGCTTCTTCGTATTTACCAGCAGTATTTTATGGTCAGCAATGCCGCGCAGCTGATCCTGAAAGAAGCAGAGGACAACGGTTACGATCTCTACAGACTCTACGACCACGTGGCAATTCAGATCAACGATACTCACCCCACCATGGTGATCCCGGAGCTGATCCGTCTTCTTATGGAAAAAGGCTTTAACATGGATACTGCCATTGATGTTGTGAGAAAGACCTGCGCTTATACCAATCATACCATTCTTGCAGAGGCTCTGGAAAAATGGCCGGTTGCATATCTTGAAAAGGTGGTTCCTCATCTTATGCCTGTGATCCGTGAACTGGATGCCCGTGTAAAAAAAGATTACAGTGATGAGCGTGTTGCTATTATAGATAAGGATGACCGTGTGCATATGGCGCATATTGATATTCATTACGGATATGCGGTAAACGGTGTGGCTGCCCTTCATACAGAGATCCTGAAGGAATCTGAGCTGAAACCATTCTACGATATTTATCCGGAAAAATTCAACAATAAAACAAACGGAATCACCTTCCGCAGATGGCTGAAGCACTGTAATCATGATCTGGCGGCTTATCTGGAAGAGATGATCGGCGAGGAATATCTTGAGGATGCCACAAAGCTTGAAAAGCTTCTGGACTATAAAGATGATGAGACTGTACTGAAAAAACTCCGTCAGATCAAAATGCATTCCAAGGAAGAGCTGAGAGATTATCTGAAAATGACTCAGAATGTGGAGATTGACCCAAACGCGATTTTTGATATCCAGATCAAGCGTCTCCATGAGTATAAGAGACAGCAGATGAACGCACTTTATGCAATTTATAAATATAAGGAGATTAAAAAAGGAAATCTTCCGAAACGTCCGCTGACAATGATCTTCGGCGCAAAGGCAGCTCCGGCGTATACCATTGCCAAGGATATCATTCATCTGATCCTGTGCCTGCAGGAGCTGATCGAAAAGGATCCTGATGTAAATAAATACATGAAGATCGTTATGGTGGAAAACTACAATGTAACCAAGGCAGAAAAGCTGATCCCTGCCTGCGATATTTCCGAGCAGATCTCTCTTGCTTCCAAGGAGGCCTCAGGAACCGGAAATATGAAGTTTATGCTGAACGGCGCAGTGACTCTGGGAACAGAGGATGGGGCAAATGTGGAGATCCATCAGCTTGTCGGAGACGAGAATATTTATATTTTCGGAAAACGTTCTGAGGATGTGATCCGTCTTTACGAAGAGGAAACCTACAGCGCGGAGACTCTGTATCAGGAAGATGAAATGATCCGTGAGCTGGTTGATTTTATTAAGGGAGAAGAGCTGGAAGCTATCGGAGATATGGAAAATCTGGAAAGACTGTATAAAGAAATCCGCTCCAAAGACTGGTTTATGGCTCTTCTGGATGTAAAAGAATATATTGAAACAAAAGAAAAAATGCTGGCAGATTATGAGGACGAGGCAGCATGGTCAAGAAAGGCTCTGGTAAACATTGCAAAGGCCGGATACTTTTCTGCGGACCGTACCATTGCCGAGTACAATCGCGATATCTGGAAGCTGTCATAAAGAGGTATATTATGAAAGAATCAGGAATTTTGATGCCAGTGTCAGCTCTTCCCTCTAATACAGGAGTGGGAGAGCTAGGAGCTGACACCTTTCGGTTTATTAAAAAACTGAAACATTCAGGAGTAAAGATATGGCAGATCCTTCCCCTGAATCCTGCAGGCTATGGAAACTCTCCGTATCAGCCTTATTCCTCCTGTGCGGGAGATGAAATCTACATCAGTCTGGAAGAGCTATATAAGCAGGGACTTCTGAAAGTCTTGCCGGAGGCTTTTCGCAGGGATGCGACAAAGGTGGACTATCAGGCGGTGAGAGAATGGAAGGAGCCTTATCTCCGGGAAGCCTGCAGCAATTTTCAGGAAACAGAGGATTATCAGAGGTTTGTGGAGCAACCCTGGGTAAAAACCTACGGAATGTTCCGCGCGTTAAAAAAAGAAAACGGAAACCGCTGTTGGAACGAGTGGAAGGATGAGGACAAGTGCTGGCCGGAGACAGGCGCAGAGGTTCCTGCTCATGTTAAGGAAGAGGTTCAGTATCAAATGTTCCTTCAGTATATTTTTTACTGTCAGTGGATGGCAGTAAAAAAAGCAGCCAATGACGCCGGCATCCGCATTATGGGAGATGTGCCTTTTTATGTGGGCGTGGATTCTGTGGATGTATGGGCAGGCAAGGACAATTTTCTTCTGGATACAGACGGCCGTCCCATTTTTATTGCAGGGGTTCCTCCCGATTATTTCAGCGCCACAGGTCAGAGATGGGGAAATCCGATTTATGACTGGGATTATCTGAAAAAGAATCATTATCAGTTCTGGCTTGACCGGATCGGGTACAGCAGTAAACTGTTTGATATGATCCGCATTGACCATTTCCGGGCTTTTGACACCTTCTGGAAAATTCCGGCAATCTGTCCCACAGCCATTGAAGGAGAATGGATCGAGGCTCCCGGCTACGAAGTTCTGGACATGCTTACTGAAAAGCTTCCGGATGTGGAACTGATCGCAGAGGATCTGGGAGATCTCCGGCCGGAGGTTCTTATCTTAAAAGAGCATTATCATCTGAAGGGCATGAAGGTTCTAGAATTTGTCCTTGATACTTCAGGTAAATATGCGGCAGACAGCTTCCCGGATGAGGAAAACATGATCATCTATACCGGAACCCACGATAACAGTACACTGAGGGAATGGTATCAGGAGCTTAGTGTTCCGGCCAGAAGAAAACTCCGCCGTTTCCTGAAAAAACAGGGCATTAAAAACGGTTCTGTACAGGACAGGCTTCTGGAATATACCTGGAGAAGCAAAGCAGAGTACGCAATTGTCCCTCTTTCTGATATTCTTGGAATGGGAAAAGAAGCACGACTGAACACTCCGGGTACCGTAGGAAGTCCAAACTGGGAATGGAGGATGCCGGACGGGGACAGGATAGAAGCAGGCCTTAAAAAATATGCCGGACATTTATCATCTATAAATCTATAGAAAGAATAAGCGTACAACCATCATTTCTGGCGGTCATACGCTTATTATACGAGGAAATAACATATGGAATTTACCGGGGTTTATCATAAAACTTCAGAGCAGATGAGCTATCCGTACAATGAAAACCAGCTGATTGTGAACATAAAAACCGGTTATGATGTCAAACGGGTCTTCATACATTATGGAGACCCGTTTGATGCAGGTATTCTGGGCGGAAAAGAAAAATGGACAGGAAAACGGGAAGAAATCTGCTACAAAAAGCGGCTGAAGCATCAGCTCTGGTGGACAACCACCCTTGTGCCGCAGTATAAAAGATGTAAATATTATTTTGAGCTTCAGACAGACAAGGAAACCTGGTATTATTTTGAGGACGGATTTCTGACAGAGGAGCAGCTGCATATGGATGGAAGAATGCTTCAGTGTTTTATTGTTCCCTGGATGAACCCGTCAGATCTGAACAGAACGCCGGAATGGGTGAACGATACGGTATGGTATCAGATTTTTCCGGACAGGTTCTGCAATGGAACACTGGAGAAAAATACAGAGGATATCCTTCCATGGAGAACTGGACCGGTTACCAACATAGAACGGTATGGGGGGAATCTTTCCGGAATCCGTCAGAAGCTGGATTATCTGAAGGAGCTGGGAATCAATGGAATATATCTGAATCCCATTATGAAGGCAGAATCCAATCACAAATACGATACAACAGATTATGAAAAGATCGATCCGGTCTTTGGAGATGAGAAGGAGTTCTCTCTTCTGGTAAAGGAAGCCCATGATCACGGCATCCGTGTAATGGTGGACGCAGTATTTAACCATTGCGGGCCCAAATTTGCTCCCTGGCTGGACGTGCAGGAAAAGGGACAGGCTTCCGAATATGCAGACTGGTTTATGATCAATGACTGGAGTGACCTTAAGAAAAAGGCAGATACCAGGGATGGACGATTTTATTCCTTTGCCTTTGCGGACGGAATGCCAAAGCTGAATACCAATAACGAAAAAGTGCAGGAGTATTTCTGTAATCTCTGTGAAAGCTGGATCCGTGACTATGGCATTGACGGTATCCGCTTTGATGTTGGAAATGAGATTTCCCACAGCTTTCTCAAAAAAATGAGAGAGCGGGTGAAGAAACTGAAGCCGGATATTTATCTTCTTGGCGAGATCTGGCATGACGCAAGCCAGTGGCTTGTGGGAGACGAGTATGATTCTGTTATGAATTATCCTCTGATGAGCGGCATCCATGACTTTTTTATTGATCAGACAATGACAAAACATGACTTTGAATATATGGTCAATCACTGTTATACTATGTATATGCAGCAGTGCAACAATGTACTTTTTAATCTTCTGGATTCCCATGATACGGAGAGATTGATGAACCGTTTTCATGATCTGGATATCTTTTATCAGCAGCTTGCGGTGTTGTTTACCATGCCGGGAAGCCCCTGTATTTACTATGGAACAGAAATTGCAATGGAGGGCGGACACGATCCGGACTGCAGAAGATGCATGCCCTGGCAGGAACTGGATTCAGAGGAAAACAGACAGCGTATAGCAGAAATGAAAAAACTGATTTCCCTGAGAAAGCAGGAGCCTTCCTTTAAAAGCCTGTACTTTCATTTTCCGGGAAACTATCAGGAGAAGCGCTGTGTGGATTATATTAAGCTGGATGAACAGAATCAGAAAACGGAAGTGCTGTTGAACTGTTCAGAGGATTCTATAAAAGTGGAAGAACAGGGAGAAGTCCTTTTTGCCCGTGGCTATATGAATGGAAGCCTTGCAAAAAATGGAACTCTCATACGAAGGATTTAACAGGAGGAAATGGATATGAACAATAAAAAATGGTGGCAGAATTCTGTGGTTTACCAGATTTATCCCCGAAGCTTTCAGGACAGTAACGGAGACGGGATCGGTGACATCCAGGGAATTATAAAAAGACTGGACTATCTTCAGGAGCTTGGCATTGACGCCATCTGGCTGTCTCCGGTGTGCAGATCTCCCCAGGATGACAACGGTTATGATATTTCCGATTATCAGGATATTGACCCCATGTTCGGAAATCTTGATGACATGGAGCAGCTGATCTCTGAGGCAAAAAAGAGAAATATCCGTATTATTATGGATCTGGTGCTGAATCATTCCTCTGATGAACACCGTTGGTTTACTGAAGCAAAAAAAAGCAAGGACAATCCTTATCATGATTACTATGTATGGCGAGATGGTGAAGAGGGCGTTTATCCAAATGATATGGGCTCTGCATTCGGAGGCCCGGCCTGGGAGTGGGTGCCTGAGTTAAAGCAGTATTATTTTCATCAGTTTTCCGTAAAGCAGCCGGATCTGAACTGGGAAAATCCTAAGGCCAGAAGAGAAATTTATGATATGATCCTCTGGTGGATGGACAAAGGTGTTGGCGGCTTCCGTCTGGACGTGATCGACCAGATCGCCAAGGAGCCGGATCTTATGATCACCAATAACGGACCGAGACTTCATGAGTTTATTCAGGAATTAAGCAGGGAAACCTTCCAGAAGGGCGATCTGATCACAGTCGGAGAGGCCTGGGGAGCAGATATTGACCGGGCAAAGCTTTATAGTAAGCCGGACGGCAGCGAGTTTTCCATGGTGTTCCAGTTTGAGCATATGATGCTGGATCAGGAACCGGGAAAAGAAAAATGGGATTTCTGTCCTCTGCCTTTTTTGAAACTGAAAAAATGTCTGGAAAAATGGCAAAAGGAGCTTCACGGCTGCGGCTGGAACAGCCTTTTCTGGGATAATCACGACCTTCCGAGAATCGTATCCCGTTGGGGAAATGATAAAGAGTACAGAGTGGAGTCTGCAAAGATGCTGGCGACTGTTCTTCATGGAATGGAAGGAACTCCCTATGTGTATCAGGGAGAGGAGCTTGGTATGACAAACGTGCGCTTTGATTCTATTGAACAGTATCAGGATATCGAGATCCGAAACATGTACAGGGAGCGTCTGGAAAAGGGCTATGCAGAGAAGCATATTATGGAATCCATCTATGCAAAGGGCCGTGACAATGCCAGAACTCCCATGCAGTGGGATGATACAGAAAACGCAGGCTTTACAACAGGAACTCCATGGCTGGGTGTGAATCCCAATTATACAGAAATAAATGCCCGAAGCCAGCTTCATGATGAAAACTCTGTTTTTCATTATTATAAAAAGCTGATTCAGCTCCGCAAAGAAAACAGCATTTTTGTTGAAGGTGATTTTACACTGCTGCTGCCGGAAGATGAAAATATTTTTGCTTATGTGCGGGAATATGAAGGCAGGAAGCTGCTGGTGTTTGCAAACTTTACAAATCAGGAAGTTTTCTGTGAGAGTCTGGAACTGTGGAAGAGTGGTAAGACCTTGATACGTAATTATAAAGATGAAACCTCCGGGACAATGCTTCGGCCCTATGAAGCCTTTATAAAATTACTTTAAAAGTTGGTTTAGCTGAGTCGCGTTTCTTAACAAACAGAAATTTTTTGATTTCAAGGAGTTGTTTATTTTGCTTGAAACCAGCACTTCTTTCTGGTAAAATTTTAACATATTAAACAAAGGGAGGTGAGAATCTGTGAGTCAAAAAATTCCTATTGAGACTTCTGCCAGACATATCCATCTGTCTCAGGAGGATTTTCAAATTTTATTTGGAGCAGAGTCTCAGATGCATTACACAAAAGAATTAAGTCAGCCGGGACAATATGCCTGTCAGGAACGTCTGACTGTGATCGGTCCAAAGGGAAGCTTTGAGCATGTGATAGTTCTGGGACCTTACAGGTCAGCTACGCAGGTGGAGATTTCTGTAACGGATGCCAGAAAACTGGGGATTCCCGGTGAGATACGCCAGTCCGGCGATATTGCAGGAACTCCGGGATGTATTCTCACCGGACCCTGCGGGCAGGTGGAATTGAAAGAGGGTGTGATCGTGGCAAAAAGGCATATCCACATGACGCCCAGTGATGCGATCCGATGTCACGTATCTGATAATGAGAATGTATTTGTGATCACCAGCAGCTATGAACGTTCGCTTATTTTTTCGGATGTGGTGGTTCGGGTGAGCCCGTCGTTTCGTCTGGCCATGCATGTGGATACAGACGAGGCTAATGCTTTTGCAAACGAAAAGGATCCAAGTGGTGTGATTTTGAAGCTGTTTGGAGGAAGTACCTATAATCTGCAGTCCTGGGCAGAGGAACTGCAGCAGGGAATATATCGTTAAAAGAAAAGAACACCCCTGAGATTTCTCAGGGGTGAAATTATTTCTGTATTAGTTTGTGATAACCAGTTCAGACTCTTTGTCAAAGAAGTGTGCTTTGTCCATGTCAAAATCAAAGCTGATCGGATCACCGGTTTTTGCTGTTGTACGAGGATCAACACGGGCTGTAATCTGAGTTCCGTTAACATCGAAGTACAGGAATACTTCAGCGCCAAGAAGCTCATAAACCTTAACTACGGAAGATATAGTACCATTAGCGGAATCAGAAACGTCTTCAGGACGGATACCCATAACAACTGTTTTGCCAACATAGCCTTTGTCTTTCAGGACTTTAGCTTTAGCGGCCGGGATAACAACTTCATCAGAACCAATCTTAGCAACAAGATCAGAACCGTTTTCTTTGATTTCAGCATCCAGGAAGTTCATCTGCGGGGATCCCATGAATCCAGCTACGAACAGGTTGCCTGGTTTCTGATACAGATTCTGTGGAGTATCTACCTGCTGAACAACACCATCTTTCATAACAACGATTCTGGTACCAAGAGTCATAGCCTCGGTCTGGTCATGTGTTACATAGATGATAGTAGCGCCCAGCCTCTGATGGATTTTGGAGATCTCGATACGCATCTGTACACGAAGTTTTGCATCCAGGTTGGAAAGAGGCTCGTCCATAAGGAATACCTTAGGATTACGAACGATAGCACGACCCATGGCAACACGCTGTCTCTGACCACCGGAAAGAGCTTTCGGCTTACGATCAAGAAGCTTTTCAAGGTCGAGGATTCTTGCTGCTTCACGAACCTGCTGGTCAATCTGATCCTTCGGAACTTTACGAAGCTTCAGACCAAACGCCATGTTATCATAAACAGTCATATGAGGATACAGAGCGTAGTTCTGGAATACCATTGCGATATCACGATCCTTCGGCTCTACATCGTTCATAACTTTATCGCCAATTTTAAGAGTACCGCTGGAAATTTCTTCCAGTCCGGCGATCATACGAAGTGTAGTAGATTTACCACATCCGGATGGTCCTACGAAAATGATGAATTCTTTGTCTTCGATCTCAAGGTTGAAATCCTTAACAGCCTCGAAACCATTTGGATAAGTTTTGTTAATGTGAGATAATGATAAACTTGCCATTGAAATTTCCCTCCAGGTAATATTTGTATGAAATAGTTTTTGCTCTTGTTTTGAACTGTACTCAGTATAACCAAAAGCAGGGGTATCTTCCAGAGAAGAATCGTACAAAGATTTCGCAGGTTTGTTGACAGATTGACGAAAAGACGAAGTTTCTTGTTCTGGCTGCCGGTTTCTGACTGACGACGTATTTATACCGGTTCTATGATGAGACGACGCTCGTTCAGGAACATGCCCTGAAGGTTTTCTGCATGGAAACGTCTCTGGAACAGATCACATTTGCAGAGAAAGAGATAATAAATATTCAGTCCGCAGTCGTTGAGGGTTTCAAAATTCCCCTGTCCTTTGGCAATGATCAGATCCGCATTATAAAGAAGCTCACGGGATTCTGAACTGATTCCGGGAATCCATGTACCGCCTACATTACTGCCGTTGCCGATCACATTTACCAAATCGGTAAGTCCGATTTCTTCTGCATCCTCCATGGTGGCGTCATTTACTACAGAGTATCCGCGGACAATCACTGTGATATCCAGATTCGGGTACTGTTCCTTCAGGATTTTTACAGCCATTTTATCCAGTACTACTTCTCCGCAGTTGTCAGTGAGATAGACAAGCTTTTTGGCGGAGGAAAGATCATGGAGGAAATTTTTATATTCTTTTTCATCCAGAGCTTCTGAGCTTTTTTCATCAAGAAGAGTAATAACGGTAGACTGGTCAACATTGGAAAGGGCGGCAAAGTCAATATAATTTCCGATACGTGCATAGAGAAGCGCCTTTTCCAGAGGATCGTTTGATTTTCGGATCTTATCTTCTATAGAGACTTCCATATTCAGCATAAGCTGATTGAATTCTTTTTTGATTTCTGTGAAATCTTCCATAGGACAGTTCCAGAAGCTGCTGTAAAGTTTCTGGATATCGACGGAAAGACTGGGGGCACAGTCTTTTTCTTCTGTATTGGCCATCAGAGCCATTACTTTTTTCATGTATTCTGTTTTTTTCTCCATGTCGGGATAATGACGGATTTTTTGTTCCTGTTTATTCAGTGCGCAGCACATACAGAATGGATTTAATTTCATTTGAATTTCCTTTCCTGACCGGCTCTGCCGGAATTGTTGATAAATCTATTATAAGCCATGGAGGGGAGAGGGGCAAGCAGGAAAGATTCGCGAAATTTACACGGTCTGTTGTGAAACAGACAAATGGTGTTAAAAATTTCTTAGGAAAAAAATAAGAAACAGCCACGGAAAATTTGATATAATAAACACAATATCATCTGGAAAGGGCTGAAAATGATGGCAGATAAAATATTGCTTATTGATGACGAGGTGGAGATTGCAGACCTGCTCGAGGTTTACCTGAAAAGTGAAAATTATCTGGTATACAAATTTTATACAGCGCAGGAGGCTCTCGAATGTATTGAAAATGCAGAACTGGATCTGGCGATTTTAGATGTTATGCTTCCGGATATGGATGGTTTTACACTTTGAAAAAAAATAAGAGAGGGGCATACTTATCCAATTATTATGCTTACGGCAAAGGATGAAGAGACAGATAAGATTACTGGTTTGACTCTTGGGGCAGATGACTATATCACCAAGCCGTTTCGTCCGTTGGAACTGATGGCAAGAGTAAAATCCCAGCTGCGTCGGTACAAAAAATATAATCTTACTTATATAAACGAAGATCATTCTCACATTTACATGTATTCTGATCTTGTGATGAATACAAAAACGCATAAATGTTTTCAGGGGGATATTCCGGTTGCCCTTACACCGACAGAATTTTCCATCTTACAGATTCTTTTAGAAAATAAGGGAAAGGTCATCAGCGGGGAAGAACTGTTTCATAAATTATGGAAAGATGAATATTATAGCAAATCAAATAATACGATTACGGTACATATCCGCCACCTGCGGGAAAAACTGAAGGATTCGCTGAATAAACCGAAATATATCAAAACCATATGGGGAGTAGGATATAAAATTGAAGAAAGATAAAAAAGGGGAATATTCAGAATTCCAAAGGAAAATTACCGGAAAATTTTGTTTCAGTGCTTTTGTTTCCGTACTGGCAGTAATGGGAATGTATGTTTTTCCATGGAGAAAAAGAGCGGGAGACTGGATTGTAGATATTTTAGAGAATGTTGGAAACATGCCGCATGAAGATGCTTTTATGATTTATCACAGTTTTTTCAGAGGAAATAAGGAAATACTGTTTACCATAGCAATCATTGCTGTATTTCTCCTCCTTCTGTGGCGTTCCTTTCGCTGGATGACCAGATATTTTAATGAAATCAAAGAAGGAATTGATTCCTTGCTTTGTCAGGAAACAGAACAGATTATTCTCTCACCGGAAATGCTTCCTTTTGAACGTAAACTGAATGCGGTTAAACAGACACTGGAAAAACAAGAGCAGGAAACGGCACTTGCGGAACAGCATAAGGATGAACTTGTTGTATATCTGGCACATGACATCCGAACTCCTCTTACGTCGGTGATCGGTTATTTGAATCTGCTGGAAGAAAATCCAGAAATGCCCACAGAGGAACGCATGAAAAATGTGCATATTACATTGGAAAAAGCATACCGTCTGGAAGAAATGGTTCAGGAATTATTTGAAATTACTCGTTATCATTCCCATCAGATCAGACTTATAAAAGAAAAGATAGATTTGTACTATATGCTTGTACAGCTGTCAGATGAAATGGTGCCGGTATTGAAAAAAGAGGGAATTCTGTGATTTTGGATGTGGATGAAGAAATGATGGTGTTTGCCGATCCTGATAAGCTGGCGAGGGTATTCAGCAATATTTTCAAAAATGCGGCTGTTTACAGCTATCCGGATACCCCGATCAGGGTGTCTGCTTTTGAAACAGATGCCTGGCAGACAATCCTCTTTTGCAATGAAGGAGATACGATTCCGGAACAGGAACTGTCTGCTGTGTTTGATAAGTTTTACCGGATGGACAAAGCCCGAAGTTCTGACACGGGAGATACAGGGCTGGGGCTGGCTATCGCAAAAGATATTATGCTTTTGCACGAGGGGGATATTACCGCTTTCAGTGAAGATTATATGATCACTTTTTCTGTGCGTATTCCGAAGGTGCTTTCATAAGTTCAGAAATTTTACATTAATATTTTATTAGGAAAGAAACAAGCTCATATTAAAAAATAGTTTATCCCTGTTTGTTACAATAAATGTGCAAACAGGGATATTTTTTATTCAGAAAGGAGCTTTTGCGAAAGTGAAAATAAGAAAGATACTTTTGATATCCATGATATTCAGTCTGATAATCCTTTGTTGTGGCCTTGGAAGACGTGAGAGTATGGAAAAAAAGTCTCAGATAGAAGAGACTTTTAGTTCGGCAGAGGATGAAGAATGGAATCTGGTTCTGGTTAATAAATGGAACAGAATTCCGGAAAACTGGAAGCCCGAGCTTATAAAAACAGAGGGCGGAGAGTATGTGGATAAACGTATTTATGAACCCCTTATGAAAATGCTGACAGATGCGAAAACGGCAAATTTTGACCAGATGCCTCAAATAACATCCGGGTATCGTACAGAGAAGAAACAGAAAAAGATATATGAAGAAAAAATCAGGGAATACCGTATGGAGGGATTTTCAGAGACGGACGCTGTTTCATATGCTGAAAAGTGGGTTGCTATACCTGGCACAAGCGAGCATCAGCTTGGAGTGGCAGTAGACATTAATGGGGCATCATACGATGTATATCTATGGCTTCAGGAAAACAGCCATAAATATGGGTTTATTTTTCGATATCCAGGGTCAAAAACAGATATTACCGGTGTGTCGGAGGAAGTGTGGCACTATCGTTATGTGGGGACAGAGGCGGCTGTGGAAATGTATGAACAGGATCTTTGCCTGGAAGAATATCTGGAACAGAGAAAAAGACATTGAATTCTGTATCATTTTTTATGAGCTTCTGATAAAATTACATTATAAGAGAAATTCAGGGAAACATTTACAAAAGAAAAGCCTGTATATCAGAAAAATATGGATAATAATGGGAGGAAGAAAGATGATTGCTGACAAAATTACTAATATTAAGACGTATCCGATTTTCCGGGAGGATGCAGAGCGGATCTGCGCTTTTATCGAAAAAGACAGACAGGAGAACCTGGAGGACGGGCGCTATGAATTGGACGGAGACCGCCTTTTTGCCTCTGTGCAATGCTATGAGACAAAGGAACGGTCAGAAGGCATGATTGAAGCTCATGATATTTATTGTGACCTGCAGTATATTGTAAGAGGGGAAGAATATATTTACTGGAGCCCGTTAGAAGGACTGCCTTTAGTTAAAGACCGGAGACCCGGGGCAGATATCGTATTTTATGATGGAAAAGAGGTAACCGGAAGAACTCTTTTAAAAGCAGGAATGTTCGGCTTTTATTTTCCAACAGACGGACATATGCCTGGAATTGCGGTAAAAGAAAGTATATCAATGAAAAAAATCGTATTCAAAATCCGGTATCAAAAATAATTCAGTCATTTTTAATGTAAATCCAGGTAAAACAAATGATTTTTCTATCCAATTATCACTTCACGGATAAAAAGCAAAGCGTCCTTTTCCGGAAAAGACCATTCACCCTTGGGGATTTTCTTTCATACTCTAAGAGGGAAAGGAAAAGGAGTAGACTTCTATGAAAATAAAAAAAAGACTGGCCGCGGCAGCCCTTGCCGTTCTTCTGGCCGCAGCGGCAGTGCCGTCTGCTGTTATGGCAGAGGAAAAAGAAGAGAAGTTGACAAAGGTTACTTTGAACGAGGTTGCGCATTCTGTTTTTTATGCCCCTCAGTATGTTGCTCTGGAAAAAGGGTATTTCCGGGAGGAAGGGCTGAATGTGGATCTGGTGACAGGTTTTGGCGCTGATAAGGTGATGACCGCCCTGATCTCAGGAGAAGCAGATATTGGATTTATGGGAGCGGAGGCTTCTGTTTATGCTTTTCAGGAGGGGGCTACTGATCCGATAATAAATTTTGCCCAGGGAACCCAGCGGGCGGGAAATTTCCTGGTGGCGCGAGAAGAAATGCCGGATTTTCAGTGGTCTGATCTGAAGGGAAAGAAAGTGCTTGGCGGAAGAAAAGGTGGCATGCCGGAAATGGTTTTTGAGTATATCTTAAAGCAGAACGGGCTGGATCCTAAGAAGGATCTTTCTATTGACCAGAGTATTGACTTTGGTTCTACGGCAGCTGCTTTTGCAGGAGATCTTTCTTCTGATTTTACGGTGGAGTTTGAACCTTCTGCCACGGCGCTTGAAAAAGAAGGATCAGGGCATGTGGTTGCTTCTCTGGGTGTGGATTCCGGCTATGTTCCTTACACCTCCTACAGTGCCAAAACAAGCTATATAGAGAAAAATCCGGAGATCATCCAGAGCTTTACCAACGGACTTCAGAAAGGAATGAAGTTTGTTCAGCAGCATACACCGGAGGAGATCGCGGCGGTGATCGCTCCACAGTTCCCTGAAACAGATCTGGATACCCTTACGACGATTGTAAAACGTTATTACGATCAGGATACCTGGAAGGAAAACCTGATATTTGAAGAGGAGAGCTTTGAACTTTTACAGGATATTCTGGAGGGCGCCGGAGAACTCAGTGAAAGAGCTGCTTACGAGGAGCTTGTAACAACGGAGTTTGCAGAAAAAGCAGCAAAGTGACCAAAATTTTGATAAAAATATAAAAAAATGGACATTGACACTTTTTTTCTCCTGTGACACTATAAAAGAAGTACAAGGAAGGAGAAAGATTATGTCAGATAGAAGAGAATGCGGCGTGCTGCTTCCCATCAGCAGCCTGCCGTCAAAATATGGAATCGGATGTTTTTCCAAAAGCGCTTATGAGTTTGTAGACGGACTGAAGGCAGCCGGACAGGACTGCTGGCAGATCCTGCCGCTGGGACCTACCAGTTATGGGGATTCTCCCTACCAGAGTTTTTCGACTTTTGCAGGAAATCCGTATTTTATCAGCCTGGAGGATCTCATTGAAGAGGGCGTGCTTTCGGAAAAGGAATGTGACGCTGCAGATTTTGGGACGGATCCTTCCAGTGTGGATTATGCAAAGATATACAAAAGCCGTACGACACTTTTAAGAAAAGCATATGAACGCAGCAATATAGCAGAAAATGAAGAATTTCTGCGTTTTCAGCAGGAAGAGGCCTCGTGGCTGAAGGATTATGCTCTTTTTATGGCTGTGAAACAGCGTTTCGACGGAAAGCCATGGAGTGAGTGGGCGGAGGATATCCGTCTCAGATGGCAGAATGCACTGGATTATTACCGGGAAGAACTGTATTTTGAAATTGAATTTCAGGAATATATGCAGTTTAAGTTCCTCCAGCAGTGGATGAAACTGAAGAATTATGCCAATGAACAGGGAATCCGGATCATCGGAGACATTCCTATTTATGTTGCCATGGACAGTGCCGATACCTGGGCGAGTCCCTGGCTGTTTAAGCTGGACGAAAAAAACTGTCCGACTCAGGTTGCCGGATGTCCGCCGGACGGCTTTTCTGCCACAGGACAGCTTTGGGGAAATCCTCTTTATAACTGGGAGGTTCACAGAAATACAGGCTTTGACTGGTGGATCCATCGTATTGAGCATTGCTTCCGTCTTTATGATGTGGTGCGTATTGACCATTTCCGCGGCTTTGATGAGTATTATGCCATTCCATACGGAGATAAGACCGCAGAAAACGGATGGTGGGAAAAAGGACCGGGGATCGATCTTTTCCGGGCAATTTCTGCCAGACTGGGACAGCGTGATATCATTGCAGAGGATCTGGGCTACATGACAGATTCTGTGAAGACCCTTGTGGAAGAAAGCGGTTATCCGAATATGAAGGTCATTGAGTTTGCCTTTGATGAAAGAGATACCGGAAATGCAAGCGATTATCTTCCGCATAATTATCCGGAAAACTGTGTGGTTTATACGGGAACCCATGATAATGAAACATTGCTTTCCTGGTTCCCGGATATCAGTCCTCTGGAGCGGAGACAGGTAAGAGAGTATCTGAATGACTTCCATAGCTCCGAGCAGGAAATCTGCCAGAACCTGATCTGTCTGGTCATGAGAAGTGTGGCAAAGCTTTGCGTGATCCCTATGCAGGATTATCTTTACCTGGATAATTCTGCCCGTATGAATCAGCCATCCACTTTAGGCAAAAACTGGAAGTGGAGACTTGTACCCGGACAGTTTACAGAAGCACTTCAAAAAGAAATGAAAGCACTTGCAAAACGGTACGGCCGTTAAAAATAAGTTTGTGTTTTTTGTGAGATGAGCCTTGCACAGGAATTTTTTCAGTGCTATAATAGGCTCATGCAGATATAGTTCATCGGTAGAACACCAGCTTCCCAAGCTGGGGAGGCGGGTTCGATTCCCGTTATCTGCTTGAAGAGGCATCCTGCTTTATAAAAAGGCAGAGGTGCTTTTTTTATTACTTTTAAGCTGTCAGGGGAAACTTTTCCGGAATTTCTTGAACACAGGAACAGAACCATGTATGATAGAGAAAAGGAGGTACGAAAGGATAAGGAGATATATGAAAAAAGAAGTGAATCACGCAATAAGAAAACGCTTTAATGACATTATCTACAACATTGCCCGTTATACAGAAATCCTTCTGTCTGTTGTGATTCTGGTAGTGATCACATTTGCCGGGATCCGTTTGATCTATGATGTGGCAGGCACCGAGATTATGAATATGGATTCGGGATTCTTTTCAGAGTTTCTGGCTAACGGACTGTCTTTGGTGGTTGGGGTGGAATTTGTAAAAATGCTTTGCAGACACTCTTCTCAGACAGTTGTTGAGGTGCTGATGTTTGCCACTGCCCGGCAGATGGTTGTCGAGCATCTGGGAACGACGCAGACACTGATTGGTGTGATCGCCATTGCCCTTTTGTTTGCGATCCGCAAATATCTGATGACGGAAATAGATGTGGTAGGATATCATGCAGAAAATCACAGAGAGGAAGAATGTAAATGAAAATTGGATTTATTGGATGCGGAAACATGGCTTCAGCCATGATCGGGGGAATTCTGAAAAAGGGAATTGTTGAAAAAAATAATATTATTGTATCAAATCTGACAGAAGCGGGATCAAAGCGCAGCCGGGAAAAACTGGGTGTGGAGACCACTATGGACAATCGTGAGGTTGCAAAAAAAGCAGAGATTCTTTTTCTGGCAGTGAAGCCGCAGTTTTACGAGGAAGTGATTATGGAAGTCAGGGATCTTCTGACAGAGGAACAGCTTCTGGTAAGTATTGCTCCGGGCAAAACACTGAAATGGCTGGAAGATACCTGCGGACGTCCGATGAAGATCATCCGTCTGATGCCAAATACACCGGCACAGGTAGGGGAAGGCATGACCGGAGGATGCTGCAATGAACGCGTGACAGAGGAAGACGCACAGAAGATCCGTGAGATTGCTGGCAGCTTCGGAAGATTTGAGTTTGTTCCGGAACGGCTTCTGGATGCATTCAGTGCAGTCTGTGGCTGCTCTCCGGCATATGTGTTTATGTTTATTGAAGCTATGGCTGATGCAGCAGTGGCGCAGGGACTTCCGAGAAGCCAGGCATATTCTTTTGCAGCCCAGGCAGTTATGGGAAGTGCTAAAATGGTGCTGGAAACAGGAAAACATCCGGGAGAACTGAAAGATATGGTCTGCTCTCCGGCCGGAAGCACCATTGAGGGTGTCAGGATCCTGGAAAAGGCCGGAATGAGGAGCGCAGTGTTTGAGGCGCTGAACGGAGCGGCAGAAAAAGGGAAACGTCTGTAAAATAAGAAATGAATAAATAATTTTTATTAAATTGTGTTAAAGAACAGAATGTGCTAAACTATTCCTGTGAGGAGGTTTAGCACATGTTTTTATTTATGGGAAAAATGCTGGAATTTTCTATGAGGCTCGAAAAATGTCGGAGTCGGGCTGTGCGTATGATGGGAAAAATGATTGGGGCGATTCCTTTGTACTATGCAGAACATATGCAAAAAAGGCTGCTGGAAGGAAAGTGGGATCCGGGTTTGCGATGGCGGAAGCAATCTGCCCGCATCCGAAAGAGTATGAACAGAAAAAAGACATCTGTTCATAAAAAAACAGATGTCCGCAAAAACTCCAGGAGTCGGTCAGTCCTCTGAAGAGTGCTTTCCGCGACTCAGGGAACTGTTATGATACTGAGAAGACCAGGTTACGTCTTTACCAAACCAGGCAGGCGGAATATAGCCTTCCGCAGCCTCTTCTGATGAAAATTCCACTTCGGCAAGAAGAAGACCTTCATATTCTTCGTGGAAAACATCAAGCTCAATGGTGAGTCCGTCTTTTTCCGGAATCAGATACCTTGTTTTTGAAATGACCAGTCCGTCTGCTTTGGGTTTCAGATGAAGATAAGCTTCCTCTGTAAGCGGAAGGTTGTATTCCTCACGGGACATAAATCCTTTGGACTTGTAGGTCAGATAATATTCGTCATCCTGTCTGCGGATGCGAACGACAGGTTCTGTACACAGATAGCCTTGTTCGATCCTGTGAAAAGGATATTCTTCCAGATTCCGGGGAAGCCGGTTCTGTTCGATCAGAAATTTACGTTCTATTTCCATTATTTCCCTCCGTTTCTGTTATGGTGCATGTATTTGAGAACCATTATATCATCTGTAGATCTCCGCGTCATCTTTTCATGAAGAGAAAAGTGTGATTTCAGACCTGTTTCCCGGTAAAATTCCCCAAAACCTTGTATGGAAGTAACTGGAAGTGGTATACTTACCGACATACAGAGGGACAGAAGTCCGAAAAACGGGAGGTACGTTCATGAGCAAAAAAGTATACATTTTTCTGGCAGACGGTTTTGAAGACATCGAGGGACTGACGGTGGTGGATCTTATGAGAAGAGCCGGAATTTCTGCAGATACCGTTTCTATTAAGGAAACAAGAGATATCATAACTTCTCATGGAATTGAAATGAAAACAGACAGGATTTTTTCCGGGACAGATTTCTCCGATGCAGACATGCTGGTACTTCCGGGAGGTATGCCGGGAACCAGATATCTGGGAGACTTTGCACCGCTTACAGAGCTTCTTACAGAACATTATAATAAGAATGGAAAAATCGCAGCCATCTGTGCAGCTCCCAGTGTGTTTGCAAAACTGGGATTTCTTAAGGGGAAAAAAGCAACTTCCTATCCGTCTTTTATGGATCAGCTTGATGGAGCTGAAACCTGCGAGGATGCAGTAGTGACAGATGGTAATGTGACAACCAGCCGCGGCCTGGGTACTGCCATTCCTTTTGCTCTTTGTCTGATCGAACAGCTTATGGGAGAAGAGAAGGCTTCGGAAATCGCAGAATCCATTGTATATAAAAGGTAAATATACAAACCTGAAAAAAACTCTGGTGTTTTTGTGCCAGTTGTGCTATACTTCGATAATGACTGTAATTGTATCCTTTTTTAAGAGGATACACCTGCCTGAATTGCTGAAAAGCAGGCAAATATAGAGAAAATTTATAAAAAATAGAATCAGAACCTGACAATTTAAGGAGGAACAGGAAACATGAGTTTACAGGTAGAAAAAATGGAAAAAAACATGGCGAAACTGACTATCGAGGTTTCCGCTGAGGATTTAGACAAGGCAATGCAGAATGCATATCTGAAAGCCAGAGGAAAAATCTCTATCCCTGGTTTCCGTAAAGGCAAAGCACCGAGAAAAATGATCGAGCAGATGTACGGAAAGGGAATCTTCCTTGAGGACGCTGCAAACGCTCTTATTCCGGAGCATTACAGCAAAGCACTTGAGGAGTGCGAACTTGAGATCGTTTCTCAGCCGGAGATCGATGTTGTTCAGGCAGAGCCGGGCAAAGCATTTATCTTTACTGCAGAAGTTGCTGTAAAGCCGGAAGTAGCTCTTGGTGATTACAAGGGTCTTGAAGTTCCGAAGTCTGATGTGGAAGTAACAGACGAGGATGTTGATGCTGAGATCAAAAAAGAGCAGGAGAAAAACTCCAGAACAGTAACTGTTGAGGATCGTGGTGCAGAAAACGGCGATATCGCAACAATTGATTTTGAAGGATTTGTAGACGGTGTTGCATTTGAAGGCGGAAAAGGTACAGATTATCCGCTGACACTTGGTTCCGGTTCCTTTATTCCGGGATTCGAAGATCAGCTGGTTGGTGCAAAAGCCGGAGATCATGTAGAAGTAAACGTAACTTTCCCTGAGGAGTATCAGGCAGCAGAGCTTGCCGGTAAAGCAGCTGTATTCCAGTGCGATGTGAAGAAAGTAGAAGCTAAGGAACTTCCGGAGCTTGACGACGATTTTGCTCAGGACGTTTCCGAGTTCGATACTCTTGTAGAGTACAAAGAAGATGTTAAGAAAAATCTTACAGAGAAAAAAGAAAAAGAAGCACGCGCTGTAAAAGAAAACGCAGCAGTAGATAAAGCGATCGAAAATGCACAGATGGAAATTCCGGACGCTATGGTAGACACTCAGGTTCGTCAGATGATCAACGATTTTGCATCCAGAATGCAGTCCCAGGGTCTTACTATGGAGCAGTACTTCCAGTTTACAGGAATGACTGTAGAAAAAATGCAGGAAGAGATGAAACCGCAGGCTCTTAAGAGAATCCAGACAAGACTTGTTCTTGAAAAGATCGCTGAGGTTGAGAACATCCAGCCTACAGAGGATGAAGTAAACGAAGAGATCAGCAAGATGGCTGAAATGTACAAAATGGAAGCTGACAAATTAAAAGAGCTTCTTGGAGACCGTGAATTAGAGCAGATGAAGAAAGACATGGCTGTACAGAAAGCAGTTACTCTTGTAGCAGACGAGGCAAAGGAAGCGTAAGCGGACATCTTTGAAATCCACTGTGACGCGACGAATGGAGGCATATATATGAGTTTAGTACCTTATGTCATTGAGCAGACAAGCAGGGGAGAGAGAAGCTACGACATTTATTCCAGACTTCTGAAGGACAGAATTATTTTTCTGGGAGAGGAAGTCAATGATGTGAGCGCCAGCATTATTGTGGCACAGCTTCTGTTCCTGGAGGCTGAAGATCCGAACAAGGACATCCAGCTTTATATCAACAGTCCGGGAGGATCTGTCACCGCAGGTATGGCGATCTATGACACCATGAAATATATCAAATGTGACGTATCCACTATCTGTCTTGGAATGGCAGCCAGCATGGGCGCCTTCCTTCTGGCAGGAGGAACCAGGGGTAAGAGATTTGCCCTGCCACATTCTACCATTATGATCCATCAGCCTTCCGGCGGTGCGCAGGGTCAGGCTACGGAAATTCAGATCGTGGCAGATCATATCGCACAGACGAAGAGGACTTTGAATGAGATGCTGGCAGAAAACACAGGGCAGCCTCTTGAAGTGGTTGAGAAGGATACCGACCGGGATAATTATATGACTGCAGAAGAAGCAAAAGCATATGGACTGATCGACGGTGTTGTCGAGCATAAATAAAAAGACGAAAGAAAAGACTCCTCTAACAGGGAGTCTTATCTTGCTTTTATCTCAGCATATCAAATAGAAAGGAAACGAAAAATATCCATGGCAGATAAGATAAGAGACGGAAAAGTCAGATGCTCTTTTTGCAATAAATCGGAGGATCAGGTACGCAAACTGATCGCAGGTCCGGAAGGAGTATTTATCTGTGATGAATGTATAGGAATCTGTGCAGAAATCATGGAAGAAGAACTGGCGCCCTATGACCAGGAGAATTACGACAGTGAGATCAATCTGCTGAAACCGGAGGAGATTCATAAAATTCTGGACGATTATGTAATCGGACAGGATGATGCAAAAAAAGCTCTTTCTGTGGCAGTTTACAATCACTACAAAAGGATCACTGCAGCCAAAAACCTGGATGTAGAGCTGCAGAAAAGCAATATTCTTATGCTTGGACCGACCGGCTCCGGAAAGACACTTCTTGCACAGACACTTGCCCGCCTTCTGAATGTCCCCTTTGCCATTGCAGACGCTACGACTCTGACAGAGGCAGGCTATGTAGGTGAGGATGTGGAAAACATTCTTCTGAAGATCATACAGGCGGCGGATTATGATATCGAACGGGCTCAGTACGGCATTATTTATATTGATGAAATTGATAAGATCACCAGAAAATCCGAAAATGCATCGATTACCCGTGACGTATCCGGAGAAGGTGTACAGCAGGCGCTGCTGAAGATTCTGGAGGGTACGGTTGCAAGCGTTCCGCCACAGGGAGGAAGAAAGCACCCGCATCAGGAATTTATCCAGATTGATACTACAAATATCCTGTTTATCTGCGGTGGCGCTTTTGACGGAATAGAAAAGATCATCGAAGCACGTCAGGATACGAAATCCATTGGATTCGGAGCAGAGGTTTCCTCTAAACAGGAAAGAAATGTAGGAGAAGTGCTGAAGCAGGTAATGCCTGAGGATTTTGTAAAGTTTGGTCTGATCCCGGAGTTTATCGGACGAGTTCCGGTAGTGGTTACTCTGGATGGTCTGGATGAAAAAGCGCTGATCCGTATTTTAAGAGAACCGAAAAATTCTCTTACCAAGCAGTATCACAAGCTGTTTGAGCTGGATGGAGTGGAGATCGACTTTCAGGAGGAAGCGCTGGAGCTGGTTGCAAAGAAATCCCTGGAACGCAAAACAGGAGCCAGAGGACTTCGCTCCATTATGGAGACCTCCCTTATGGATCTTATGTATAAGGCGCCTTCGGACAGTACAATCCGTAAAGCGATCATTACCAGAGAGACGGTAGAGGGAACCGGAGAGCCGGAGATCATCCGTGGAGAAGAGCCGGAACAGCCGGCAGGAAAGAGAAACCCACGTTCCAGAAAGAAAGGCAGATCAGAAACTGCCTGAGGAAGGAAATGAATATACATGACACAGTCAACAAATATCTTGCCGGCGATCGCCCTTAGGGGAACTACGATCCTACCGGATATGATCGTCCACTTTGATGTGAGCAGAGAACGCTCTGTCAGAGCAGTTGAGGCAGCCATGCTCCATGATCAGGAGATTTTTCTGATTACTCAGAGAGACCCTGAAATCCAGGAGCCGGGGCTTTCACAGCTTCATAAGGTGGGAACGATCGCATATATCAAACAGGTGATCAAGCTTCCGCACGATCTTCTCCGCGTGTTTGTAGAAGGACGGGAAAGAGCTGCCCTGCTGTCACTGAAGCAGGAGGAACCTTTCCTCAGTGCAGAGATATCAGTAATTGAAACAGACGAAGATCAGTATGGAACAAACATCAGAGAAGCCATGCACAGAAGTCTCAGTAATCTGTTCCAGCAGTATAGTGCAGAAAGCAGAAAAGTCAGCAAAGAGCTGACAGTACAGATACTGAACATCGAAGACCTGGATGAAATGATCACGCAGATTTCTGTGAATATTCCACTGACATGGCAGAACAGGCAGAAGTTTCTGGAAGCAATCACACTGGAAAACAGATATGAGGTACTGGGGGGAATTCTCCAGAATGAAATAGAAATCCTCAAGGTGGGACAGGATCTGCAGAAGAAGCTGAAGACCCGGATCGACAAAAATCAGAGAGACTATATTCTGCGCGAGCAGCTGAAACTGATCAGGGAGGAACTCGGCGAGGAAAATACTGCGGATACAGCTGAGGAATACCGCACAAAACTGAAAGAACTGGATGCACCGAAAGAAGTAAAGGATAAAATAGCCAAAGAGATCGGACGTTTTAAATCCATGAACAGCAGTGCGGCAGAAAGCGCAGTTTTGAGCACATATATCGAAACACTTCTCAGTCTGCCGTGGAATAAGCGTTCCCTGGATTCTGAGGATCTGAAGGAAGCCTGGAGAATCCTTGAGGAAGGTCATTATGGTCTGAAGGATGTAAAAGAGAGGATCATGGAGTTCCTTTCCGTCCGTAAGCTTACCAGAGGAGGTAAAAGTCCGATATTATGTCTGGTAGGTCCTCCGGGAACCGGTAAGACTTCCATAGCAAAATCTGTGGCAGAAGCTCTTCACAAAAAATATGTCCGCATCTGTCTGGGCGGTGTCCGGGATGAGGCAGAGATCCGTGGTCACAGAAAAACCTATGTAGGAGCCATGCCGGGACGAATCACGGTTGCTCTTCAGCAGGCAGGTGTCAGCAATCCACTGATGCTTCTGGATGAGATAGACAAAACAAGCAGCGATTATAAGGGAGATACTTCCGCTGCTCTTCTGGAGGTTCTGGATCCGGAGCAGAACAGCCGGTTTAATGATCATTATGTGGAGGTTCCGCAGGATCTTTCAGAGGTATTGTTTATTGCCACAGCCAATGACATGCAGGAGATCCCGCGTCCATTGCTGGACCGTATGGAAGTGATCGAGATTTCCGGCTATACAGAAAATGAGAAAGAGCATATTGCAAAGGAGCATCTGATTCCCAAGCAGATGGAGATCAATGGTATTCCAAAAGGCAGTCTGGCGATCCAGACACCGGCGCTCCGCAAAATCATCAATCTTTATACCAGAGAAGCCGGTGTGCGTGATCTGGAGAGAAAAATCGGACAGATCTGCCGGAAATCAGCCAGAGAGATCATGGAAAATGATCTGGCAAAGGTAAAGGTTACAACCAAAAATCTGGAAAAATTTCTTGGTAAGAGCCGCTATTCTTATATGATGGCAAACAAAAAGGATGAGATTGGTATTGCCAGAGGACTTGCGTGGACACAGGCAGGCGGAGATACGCTTCAAATAGAAGTGAATGTAATGCCTGGAAAAGGGGAGCTTGTACTGACCGGTCAGCTTGGTGATGTAATGAAAGAATCTGCGCAGGCGGGTATTTCTTATATCCGTTCCGTGGCAGAAAAGTATGATATCAAGCCTGCATTTTTCCAGGAAAATGATATTCATGTACATATTCCGGAGGGAGCTGTTCCCAAAGACGGACCATCGGCAGGGATCACAATGGCAACAGCCATGCTGTCCGCTATTGTGAAAAAGCCGGTAAGAGCAGATGTAGCCATGACGGGAGAGATCACGCTCAGAGGAAGAGTACTTCCGATCGGCGGTCTGAAAGAGAAGCTTCTCGCAGCCAAATATGCAAAAATACAGGAGGTGCTGGTTCCGGCAGAGAACAGAGCGGACATTGAAGAGATGGACGCAGAGATTCTGGACGGATTGAAGATCTCCTTTGTGGAAAACATGAAAGAAGTGCTCCATCGGGCACTGACCAGAGATTAAAGAAACAGAGAGGAAACCAATGGTTATTAAACAGGCAGAGTTAGATATTGTATGCGGTGTCACCAGTAAGCTTCCGGATACGGGAATGCCGGAGGTAGCATTTGCAGGAAAATCCAATGTGGGGAAATCCTCCCTGATCAACGGGCTGATGAACCGGAAGTCGCTGGCACGTACCAGCGGACAGCCGGGAAAGACCCAGACGATTAATTTTTATAAGGTCAATGGGGAAATGTATCTGGTGGATCTTCCGGGTTATGGTTATGCAAAGGTTTCTCAGGCGGAAAAAGAAAAATGGGGAAAGATGATTGAAAAATATCTCCATACTTCTAAGAATCTGAAAGCAGTTTTTCTGCTTATTGATATCCGCCATGAGCCTTCTGCCAACGACAGACAGATGTATGACTGGATCCTGCATAATGGCTATGAACCTATTATCATAGCAACAAAGCTGGATAAGCTGAAAAGAAGCCAGGTTCAGAAACACCTGAAAATGGTTCGCGAAGGACTTCAGGTAAAAAAAGGAACTGCAGTGATCGCCTATTCAGCGGAGACCAAACAGGGAAGAGAAGAAATCTGGGAGCTGATCGACTCTCTGACAGGAAAAGAAGATCCTGCAGAAGAAGTCTGAAAGGATAAAAAATGGGAATCATCAAAGCTTTAAAGGTTGGATTTGATTATTTTAAATATGATGATGACGGCAATATACAGGAAACACAGAGGGCAGTTGATGATGTCAGCGTAGACATCCAGGAAGGGGAATTTGTAGCAATCCTGGGGCATAACGGTTCTGGAAAATCTACTTTTGCCAAGCATATCAATGCCCTTCTTCTTCCTACGGAGGGCACTGTCTGGATCGATAAAATGGATACCCTGAAAGAGCCGGAACTGTGGAAGATCCGGCAGAAGGCAGGAATGGTATTTCAGAATCCGGACAACCAGATTATTGGTACGGTTGTAGAGGAAGATGTGGGATTTGGTCCGGAAAATATGGGAGTACCCACGGAAGATATCTGGAAAAGGGTGGAGGAAAGCCTGAGTAAAACAGGGATGACAGCGTATCGCCATCATTCACCGAATAAGCTTTCCGGAGGGCAGAAGCAGAGAGTGGCGATCGCCGGTGTTATGGCTATGCGCCCCCGGTGCATTGTCCTGGATGAGCCTACGGCCATGCTTGACCCTAATGGCCGAAAAGAAGTGCTGGATGCAGTACATCAGCTGAACAGACAGGAAAAGGTGACGGTCGTCCTGATCACGCACTATATGGAAGAAGTGATCCAGGCAGATCATGTCTATGTTATGGATGAGGGACATGTAGTGATGGAAGGAACGCCAAGAGAAATTTTTTCTCAGGTGGAGACTTTGAAAAAGTACAGACTGGATGTGCCGCAGGTTACACTTCTTGCACATGAACTGAAAAAATCCGGAGTCGATCTTCCGGATGGGATCCTTACTACGGAGGAACTGGTGAACGCCTTATGTCAATAGAGTTAAAAAATGTAACATATACCTATAGTCCGGGAACAGCTTATGAGATTCATGCATTAAAGGATATCAATCTGAATATTCCTGACGGACAGTTTATCGGAGTGATTGGTCATACCGGAAGCGGGAAATCTACGCTGATTCAGCATCTGAACGCTCTGATCCGACCTACCTCGGGAACAATTCTCTATAATGGAGAAGATGTGTGGGCAGAGAAGTATGACAGGCGAAGTCTGAGAAGTCAGGTGGGACTTGTATTTCAGTATCCGGAGCATCAGCTTTTTGAAAGTGATGTGATCTCAGATGTCTGTTTTGGACCTGTAAATCAGGGAATGAGCCGGGAAGAAGCAGAAAAAGAAGCAAAAAAGGCACTTCTTCAGGTTGGATTTAAAGAAAAAAATTTCAGCAAGTCTCCTTTTGAACTTTCCGGAGGTCAGAAAAAACGAGTGGCCATAGCCGGGGTACTTGCCATGAATCCAAAGATCCTGATTTTGGATGAGCCTACAGCAGGGCTGGATCCGAAAGGACGGGACGAGATTCTGGATCAGATCGCAGAGCTTCACAAGGTACGGGGGATTACGATCATCCTGGTATCTCACAGTATGGAGGATGTGGCAAAGTATGTGGAGAGGCTGATCGTGGTCAATCATGGAGAGATCGCCTTTGACGATACGCCCAGAAAAGTGTTTGCGCATTATCAGGAACTGGAGACGATGGGACTTGCAGCGCCTCAGATTACCTATATCATGCATGCACTGAAAGAAAAGGGACTGGATGTGGATCCGGATGCCACCACAGTGGAAGAAGCGGCGAAGGATATTCTGAGAACCCTGAAGGAAACCGGTTCTCCGCTTTTGAAGGGAGGACATAACGATGATTAGAGATATTACCATCGGACAGTATTATCCGGCAGATTCTCCTCTTCATAAGCTGGATCCAAGAACCAAGCTTATGGGGACACTGATTTTTATTATTTCGGTGTTCTTATTCCATACCATACCCGGATATGCGGTGGCAACATTATTTTTGGCTGCTTTGATCAAAATTTCCAAAGTGCCTGTAAAATTTATTTTCAAGGGTCTGAAAGCAATTTTTATGATCCTTCTGATCACCATGCTGTTCAATGTGTTTCTGACACCTGGAGAGGTGATCTGGAAACTGGGATTCCTGAAAATGACGAAAGAGGGAATTTCTCTGGCCGTAAGGATGGCTATCCGTTTGATCTATCTGGTGATCGGCTCCTCTCTTATGACACTGACAACTACGCCGAACCAGCTTACAGACGGACTGGAAAGAAGTCTTCGTCCATTAAATCGACTTCGTGTGCCGGTTCATGAGATTTCTATGATGATGTCGATCGCTCTTCGTTTTATCCCGATCCTGTTGGAGGAGACGGATAAGATCATGAAAGCGCAGATCGCCAGAGGTGCGGATTTTGAAAATGGAAATCTGATCCAGAAAGTAAAAAATATGGTTCCTCTTCTGGTGCCTCTTTTTATTTCTGCATTCCGCAGGGCCAATGATCTTGCAATGGCTATGGAAGCGCGCTGTTATCATGGAGGAGAGCACAGAACACAGATGAAACCTCTCTGCTATCAAAAAAGAGATTATGTGACCTATTTGATCCTGGCAGCTTATCTGGCTGTTGCGATCATATTCCGGGTGGTGGGAATATGAAACGAGTAGGACTTGTCGTTGCCTATGATGGCACAAATTACTGCGGCTGGCAGATCCAGCCAAACGGAATTACCATTCAGGGTGTGCTGAATGACGCACTTTCAGAGCTTCTGGGAGAAAAAATAGAAACCATCGGTGCCAGCCGGACAGATGCAGGAGTTCATGCGCTGGGAAATGTGGCGGTATTTGATACAAATACCAGGATACCAGGAGAAAAAATTTCCTATGCTCTGAATCAGAGACTCCCGGAGGATATCCGGATCCAGTTTTCGGAGGAAGTAGAACCGGATTTTCACCCGAGATACTGTGACAGTGAAAAAACATATGAATACAGGATTCTGAACCGGAAGTTTCCGGTTCCCACAGAACGCCTCTATTCTTATTTTTATCATTATAAGCTGGATGTGGCAAAGATGCAGGAGGCAACCTCCTATCTGATCGGACGCCATGATTTTGCCAGCTTCTGCGGAACAGGAGCCCAGGTAAAATCAACGATCCGTACTGTGACCGGGATCGATGTATGGAGAGACGGCGATATTGTTACGATCCGGGTTTCCGGCGAAGGATTTCTTTATAATATGGTGCGCATCATTGCCGGAACACTGATCCAGGTAGGAAATGGACAGTATCCGCCGGAGCGCGTCCGCGATATCCTGAATGCCTGTGACAGATCTGTGTCCGGACCTACTGCGCCGGCTCATGGACTGACCTTAATGGGAATTGAATTTTTTGACTGATATTCAGGAGATGTAAGTTTATTATGATTGAATTGTTGGCTTCTTTATTTATCAGAGACAGACGAAATTATACCTCGCCTGCTGTCCGACAGTCCTATGGAACGCTTTGCGGGGCAGTAGGCATCGGGCTGAATATCGTGCTGTTTCTGGGAAAGTGGATTGCAGGATTTCTGAGTGGCTCCATTGCCATTACCGCAGATGCATTTAACAACCTTTCCGATGCAGGTTCATCTATAATCACACTGATCGGATTTCGGATCTCAGGACAGAGACCGGACCCTGAGCACCCGTTCGGACATGGAAGGATGGAGTATATTTCCGGTCTGCTTGTTTCGGTAGCCATCCTGATCATGGGATTTGAACTGGTAAAATCCTCTGTGGAAAAACTGTTCCATCCGGAACCGATTGAGAGCAGTCCCGTGATCATTGGAATTCTGGCTGCTTCCATACTTGTAAAGATTTATATGTTTTATTATAACCGGGCAGTAGGCAAAAAGATTGAAAGCGCCGCCATGCATGCAACAGCCATGGACAGCTTAAGCGATACCATATCCACAGCGCTTGTACTTGCGGCAACCGTGATCAGTCAGTATACCGGTCTTCTGCTCGATGGCTGGTTTGGGATTCTGGTAGGTCTTTTTATTCTCTATACCGGAGCATCCACCATTAAAGAGACCATGGATCTTCTTCTTGGTCAGCCGCCGAAGGAGGAATTTATTGACGAGATTCATGAGATCGTAACTTCTCATGATCTGGTTTACGGAATCCATGATCTGATCGTTCATGATTATGGTCCCGGTCGTCTGATGGTCTCTCTTCATGTGGAAGTGGATTCCGAGGGGGATATCCAGGCTATCCATGAGCAGATCGATCATATTGAGAATGAGCTTCAGGAAAAGCTGCACTGCTCAGCCACTATCCATATGGATCCGATTGTGACCAATGATGAGGAAGTTGTGGAGATGCGCCAAAAGGTCAATGAGATTGTACGGGAGACAGATCCGACTTTCAGTATGCATGATTTCCGTATGGTAAAGGGTCCAACCAGCACAAATCTGATTTTCGACGTGTCAGTACCAAGCGGATGCAAAAGTACAGACAATGAGATCATGAACAGTCTGAAGGATAAGATCCGGAAGCTTCCGGGAAGCAAATACTTCCCGGTAATCCAGATCGATCATGAATATTACTGATTTTTTTGCAGACCGGAGCCGAAGGGCAGAAGCGTGTCAGAGCTGTCTGATCAGCCTTTCAAGAAGATCACCCTGAAGATAGTAGGTGGTCTCGAAATGAAGGAAGGACATGGAGTTTTCATCCCAGAGCAGCATCAGCTTAGGCGGAAACTCCTCATCCCCTTCCCAGAACTGAAGCAGTACAGGAAAGTAGGGAGTGACCGGGATCAGGCAGGTAATATCAGCGCCGGCAAGTTTTTCCTGTACCTGCCCGGTCTTCCGGCTGATCCGGTATGGCGTGTGGAGATAATCCAGATAGATCCATGTTTCATCAGAGATCAGGTGAAACCGCCGGATCAGCATTTCCTGATCATATTCCATAAAGAGTTTTTTTCAATATCTACCTGAAGATCATAATTGGATGCTATGCTTTTTCTTTTCATTGTGAACTCCTTTTTGTGTCGAAGAGCGTTTTTCAAAGAAACTGTTAAATAATTATTTATCATTGGTTTTATTGTAGCATGCTTTTCTTTATAATTACAGATGATGGAGCAAACATAGAACGAAAAAAAGCATATTTCAGGTTTTTCCTTATAAAATCCTTATAATCATCTCGTATCCTGTAGATGTAAAAGAAAAACAGGGCTGCTGATGACCAGGCTTCTGCGAAAGACATCGGCTGCTTATTTTACAGGAGGAAAAGATGAGTCAGAATATCATAGAAATCAAAAATCTTGAAAAATCATTCAAATATCACAAAGTACTTAATAACATATCCATGGCAATTCCGGAAGGCTGTGTATACGGTCTTCTGGGGCCAAACGGCGCAGGCAAATCCACAATTTTGAAAATGCTTGCAGGTCTTCTGCGGCCGGATTCGGGAAAAATCCTGTTCCGGGGACAACCGTGGAGCAGAAAAAATCTGGAAGAAACAGGCTGCCTGATCGAAACACCACCTATTTATGAGAATCTGTCTGCCTGGGAAAATCTGAAGGTGAGGGCTCTCCTTCTCGGAGAGTCAGAAGAGCGGATGCGGGAAGTTCTTGAGACAGTGGATCTTACCGGTACAGGAAGAAAACCGGCGGGGAAATTTTCTCTGGGAATGAAACAGAGACTGGGAATTGCCATTGCCCTTCTGGGACGTCCGAAGCTTCTGATTCTGGACGAACCGGTTAATGGTCTGGATCCACTGGGAATACAGGAACTGCGGCAGATGATCCGAAATTTTCCCAGGCAGGGGATCACTGTGATCGTATCCAGTCATATTTTAAGCGAGATTCAACAGACGGCAGATTATATAGGGATACTGGCAAATGGAAAGCTGGGATATGAAGGAACTATGGATACGCATACAGATCTGGAACAGCTTTTTCTGGATATTGTGGCGGCGGAAAGGGAGGCAAGATAAATGAAGAATTATTTTTATGCGGAAAAATTAAAATACCGCGGTACGTTTTTGTGGGGGCTGCTGTTTCTGATGCCTGCAGTCTGCACCTTCCTGTCTGCTCAGCTTACCCATAATTATTTTGCCATGGATGGCTATAACTGGTGGTATATCACGATGCTTCCGGGATTTCTGGTTATTATCTGCGGTCAGATCGGGGGAAAGGATCTGAAAAAGCAGAACCGTACCATAGGATCTCTTCCGGCAGATATGGGAAAAATCTGGGATGCCAAGATTCTTCTGGCTGTGACGCTGAGTGGAGTAGCTACACTGATTCTGCTTATTCTGATCCTGATTGGGACAGCAGCTATGGAAAAAAGTCTTCATATGACTTTCATCAATCCTCCTTCGGTGGAAAGGCAGATCCTTGCAGCCTTTCTGATCTGGATCACTTCTCTCTGGATGCTTCCGTTTTGCCTTTTTCTGGTGCAGAAAACAGGTGTGATTCTTATGGTAGTGATAAGCCTTGCGTCCAGTCAGATACTGGCGCCTCTTATTGCCCTGAAAAACTGGTTTTTTCTGGTTCCTTTTGGGATTACGGCAAGGGTGATGTGCCCGGTATTGCGTACGCTTCCAAACGGATTACCCGCAGAACCGGGACAGATTACTTTCACACAGGAATTAATGAGTGTTTCTGCGGCAGCGACAGGAGTGGGCGCCTCCCTTCTGTGGTTTGGAGGATTCTGGTTTCTGACCCGGAAATGGTACAAAAGGCAGGTGGAAGTCTGATGAAAAGAGTAAAAGCGGAACTATATAAAATGCATCATACTTTTTTGATTCCAATTCATATCCTGATACCGGTGATTTCAGCAGGTGTTTTTCTTGCGTGGACCAGGATGAGCGCCCAGCTTCAGTTTTCTGTTTTTGTACAGGCGGTGGGAGTGGCTTTTCCGGCGCTTTCCGCTCTGATCTGTGCGGGAAGTGTGGAACTGGAACTCCCCGGGCATTTTCAGGGATTCCTCATGCTTCCTGGAAGAAAGGAAAGCGCCCTTCTGGCAAAATGGATCACTTTGCAGAGTATGGCTTTTCTGGCTGTAATGGGAGCCATGATTATTTATGGAGCAGGAAACCGCCTGATATTAGGCGATATGGAAATATCGTTTTCTGTTTTTCTGAAAGCAGGAGTGCTTCTCTGGCTGGGAAGTCTGCCTCTTTATCTGGAGCATTTGTTTCTCAATCTCTGCCTTTCAAAAGCCGTGTCACTGGCTGTTTCCATAGGGGAACTTCTTATCTCTGCTCTGTTTCTGACAGGACTTGGAGAGGGGAAATGGCAGTATGTTCCCTGTACCTGGAGCGCTCGTGGAACCTCTCTGTATCTTGCAGAAAAATTTAACAGAAGAGCAGCACTGGGAGCTTCTGCCACGGAGCTGCATGAGATTCTGACCTGCGTCTTGATGGGCGTGAGTCTTTGTGTCATAATCTTTATATGGTTTCATTTTTATGAAGGAAGACAGGAAAATGATTAGGAGGAAAACATATGTGCAGGATTCTGGCTGTTGATGATGATCAGGGGATTCTGGCAGTGATCCGTAAAGCACTGGAAAAGGAAGGCTATCTGGTGGATACGCTGGATGACCCGGAAAAAATAAATCCGGAGAGATTAAGTGATTATCAGCTGATCCTTCTGGATGTTATGATGCCGGGAACAGATGGATTTACAGTCTGCCGCAGGATTCGGGAACAGGTGGACTGCCCCATACTTTTTGTAACGGCAAAAACAGAAGAAGGTGATCTGATCACCGGTTTTGGTCTGGGGGCAGACGATTATATCAGAAAACCCTTTGGTCTGGGAGAACTGCGGGCAAGGGTGGCGGCTCATCTTCGTCGGGAGAGCAGGGAAAAAAGGCATCGGGTCACTTTGGGCGATCTGGAATTTTCTCTGCAGTCGAAAGAGATATATTGTCAGGGAAAGCAGATTCCTCTGACAAAAAGCGAATATGCCATCTGTGAGTATCTTGCCCTGAACCGGGGGCAGGTGTTTTCAAAAGAGCGGATTTATGAGTATGTTTTTGGATACGATGGAGAAAGTGACAGCTCTGCCATTACAGAGCATGTGAAAAACATCCGGGCGAAACTTCAGAAGGTGGGAGTGTCGCCTGTAGAAACGGTGTGGGGGATCGGGTATAAATGGAAGTGAAAAGCGGCAAAAAAATAACCCTGACAGGTCTCTTTGGAAAATATATCCTGAGCTTTACCGGCATAGTGATCCTGCTGGCTTTTTTCTGCTTTTTTGTAATGCTGGGCACTGTCACCATGATCGGAGGTCTTTTGCTTCCGGCCAACTATGCGGAACAGGTTCTGGCAGAAAACGGCGAGGAGATCCGAAATGCAGAAAGGGTGACAGAGAAGCTGATACCTGCGGGAACTCTTTATGGAGTCTTTTCGGAAGATGGAAAACTTCTTTATGGAAATTTTGATGAAAAAGAAGAAAAAAACGCATGGGACAAATACCGGAAAGATAATAAATATGCAGAGGGAAAAGGTTATTATTCTTTTTTTCAGAGAAAAAACGGCGAGGTATGTATTACAAAATATTTTATAGAAGTCCGTTATGCAAAGGAAAGATGGAATCAGATTCTTCCGCCGGCGGAACAGCTTACCACCTGGTTTACCATAGGTTTGTTTATTATTCTGACAGTTGTCAGCGGTTTTATCCTGTCCAGATGCTTTGCCCGAAGGATGAAAAAACAGCTGGAGGGGCTTTGCGAGGCAACGGAAAAAATTGCTGCCAACAACCTGGAATTTGAGAGCAGGCTATCGGAAATTCAGGAGATCGGAGATGTCATGATGTCCCTGGAAAAAATGAAGCTTGCGCTGAAGGCTTCTCTCCAGCAGCAGTGGGAATCCGAGCAGCAGAAAAACCGGCAGATTTCTGCCCTGGCACACGATATCAAAACGCCTTTGACCGTAGTCCGGGGAAATGCAGAGCTTCTTTCTGAGGGAGAGTCCGGAGAAGAAGAGCAGGAATGTATTCGGGAGATTTTGAAAAATGTGGATTACATGGAGCAGTATCTGGATTCTATGCGTCAGGTTCTGAGAGGCAGGGAAAAAGAAGAAATAAAGAAGCTGGTGAGAGCAGAAGAGCTGACCCGAAAACTTCGGGAGGAAGCAGAGGCTCTTGGGGCAGCGGAGAAGATTCCGGTGATCCTGGAAAGCAGAAATCCGAATGCGGGAAAAGAGGAGGGATTCTCTGCTTATGAGAAAGCAGATTCGGAAAGTACAGGAGAAATCCTCTGCTGTATAGACGAAGTGATGCGGGCATGGAAAAACATTCTTGGAAATGCGCTGGAGCATACAGATTCTGCTCAGGGAATCCATATAGAGATCCGTACAGAGGAGATAGCAGAGGATGGGCGTTTTTCCGGAAGCTATCTTGTGGCTTTGGTAAGGGATCATGGACCGGGATTTTCCGGGCAGGCGCTTGTCTACGGAGCAGAGCCATTTTTCAGCGGAGATAACAGCCGCCATGACCGGACTCATCAGGGACTGGGATTGTCTATTGCAGATACTTTTATGAAAAAGCAGGGAGGATTTCTAAAATTCGCGAATTCAGAGGATGGGAGCGGAGCAGAGGTTTCCCTCTGGATCAAAACAGTTGATAATAAAGGGGACTGAATAAGAATTCCCGGGAATCAGAAACGATTCCCGGGTGTTTTTATTTTTTTGGAAAAAATTTTTCGATATAGGAAGCGGTGAGACTGATAAAACTGTCGGTATCCAGATTATTGTCCCGGATTGTCTCGTGCATGGAAAGACCGTCGGAAAGGAGCAGCAGAAGCCATGCAAAATATTCGCCGGATACCTTGTCGGTACGTTTGGAAATTTTTTCTGCGATCAGGGAGGCGAAGCACTGGTAGCGCCGGATCAGATGCGTCCGTATTTCTTCGTTGCCGATCATGGCATCATAAAAAAGCGGAAGACGGAGTCTAACCCCTGCCACATCACGTTCCAGAATATATTTTACCAGACGGTGGAGAGAAGTGTCCTTGTCTGCATTTTCAGTCCACTGACAAAGTTCCTTCCATTGTTCATCCAGGTATTTATCTGTGATGGCAAAAAGGATCTCGTTTTTATTTTTAAAATGATAATAGAGAGTTCCCTTGGAAATGCCCGTCTGGGCTGCCAGCTGGGAAAGAGAAATCTCTGAAAAGGGTTTTTCTGCTAAAAGTTCTTCCGCAACTTCGATGATCAGGCTGCGGACATCTTCTTTACGGGGAGCGGCCATAGGTGTACCTCCTGAAATCTGTTTACAGAAATATCATAGCGTGTTTTGTATGCTTTGCCTATAAAAACTGTGAAAATGATAATAAATTTATTGACTTTGCATAAAAACATGATACTATAAGATAAAAGAGTCGTACATATGACCGACTTGCGAAAGAAGGGATATAGATGGATTGTCAGAAACTTCAAAAAAAGTCAGAAGTGTCTATGGAAATAGTGTCTATCCTGCCTATATTTCCAAAAAATCCGGCTGGGCAGAGCAGGATCCGGATTTTTACTACCAGAATCTCTGCCGGGTTTTCTGGCAGCTGAAGGAAAGCTTTCCGGAAATTTTTGCTCGGGTCGAGGCAGTGACTCTGACCACGATCCGCTGCACCAGTGTGTGCGTGGGACGTGACGGCAGGCCTCTGCGTGCGGCCATTCTCTGGCTTGACCAGAGAAGAGCGTCAGGGAAACTCCGGATGAAGCCATGGGCTGTGGCAGCCATAAAGGCAGTGGGAATGACAAAAACGCTGAATCTGCAGTATCAGAAATCCCACTGTAACTGGATCCGGGAAAACGAACCGGATATCTGGGCAAAAACAAAAAAATATGTACTCTTAAGTACTTATCTGAATTACAGACTGACCGGAAGAATGGCAGATTCCACCGCCTCCATCGTGGGCTATTTGCCCTATGATTTTAAAAACAGGCGATGGAAAAAGGCAAATGATCTGGTGCGTCCTGTGTTTGACATTCCGGATGAAATGATGTGTGAACTGGTACCACCGGGGGCGTATATCGGTTCTCTGACAAAAGAGGCAGCCGAGGATCTGGGGCTTTCCGGTAAACTGAAGCTCATTTCTACCGGAACAGACAAGGCCTGCGAAGTTCTGGGACTGGGCTGTGTCAGCAAAAAAAGAGCTGCCTTCAGCTTTGGAACCACAGCAACGGTTACTTTTACGACCGGGGAATATCTGGAACCGGAAACCTTTATTCCACCTTATGATGCGATCCTTCCGGGGCACTTTAATCCGGAAATCGAGATTTTCCGTGGCTACTGGCTGATCTCCTGGTTTAAAAAGGAATTTGCCCAGAAAGAGGTCATGGAGGCAATAGAAACAAAGGTACAGCCGGAAGAGCTTTTGAACAAAAGACTGAAAGAGGTTCCGGCAGGATGCCAGGGGCTTCTGCTCCAGCCGTACTTTACTCCGAATCTGACGATGCCGGAGGCAAAAGGTTCGGTGATCGGACTTTCTGATGTTCACACAAGGATCCACCTGTATCGGGCGATCATTGAGGGAATCAATTTTGCTCTTATGGACGGAATGCGCCATATGGAAAAAAGAGGAAATTTTCGGTTTGAGGAGATCCGGGTAGGCGGCGGAGGCGCGCAGAGCAGTGAAATCTGCCAGATCACGACTGGTATGTTCGGGCTTCCTGTAGTGCGGACACAGACCTATGAGGTTTCCGGGATCGGAAGTGCCATTCCTGCTTTTGTGACTCTGGGAGTTTTTGATGATTATAAAGAAGCGATTTCCCATATGGTACATAAAAAAGAAGTATTTAAACCTGATAAACGGCAGCCCCCTGAAAATTTAAGCAGCAGTCAGGAACTTTTGACAAAATTGTCTGTATCATAGTACAATGATAACAGGTTTAGGAAGATGAGAAAGGGGGGAGTTAAGATAAAAAAGAAAAACCTGCTGTTTTTGTACAGCCTGTTTCATTTCCTAGTGGATTTTTCTACGATCTATCTTATGTATACCCGGATCCTGCCACCTGTATTTGGGAGAGAGGAAGCTATCTGGTGGGTTCTGCTTTATAATGCGCTGGCCTTTGCAGTGCCTCTTCCTGTGGGGATACTGGTGGACAAATGGAACCGCAATCCACTGGCAGCGGCAGCAGGACTGGGGATGACCCTGGCAGGATATCTGTGGACGGGAAGCAGCCTGATCTCGCTTTTACTGGCAGGACTGGGAAACGGACTTTTCCATGTAGGAGGAGGACTGGATGTTCTGAATATGAGTGACGATCAATACACTCCAAGCGGATGCTTTATTTCTACAGGAGCTATGGGGGTGTTTCTGGGAACTTTTTTTGGAAAGAAGGTTTTTCCTGTGGAAGCGGTGATTTTGCCGGTGCTGACAGGAGGAATCCTGCTGTTTCTGATCTGTGGACGCATACATAAAAAAGAAAAGCTGCTTCAGAACCCTCCTGTTGGGCTTCCCTTTGGGAAAAAGGGCTTCGGAATGGTATTCACTGCTTTTTTTCTTGTGGTTGTCCTGCGGTCTTATACCGGAAGTATCCTGTCCTATGACTGGAAACAGCAAAGCTTCTGGAGCGTGGTATGTGCTCTGAGTGTCATGTTTGGAAAAATGGCAGGGGGTATTCTGGCGGATCTCTGGGGAACGGATAAGGTGATCCTGTCTTTGGGAGTGTCCGGGATTCTTTCTCTTTTTTCCTTTGCACACCCATGGGCAGGTATTGCGTCCATTTTTCTTTTTAATATGACCATGCCGGTTACGCTGTTATCTATGGCCCGGATATTTCCGAAAGCAAAGGGATTTGCCTTCGGTATCCTGACTTTTGCCCTGTTTCTGGGTGTGCTTCCAGTATGCATGCAGTGGGACAGTCCTCTTTTTTCACCGGGAGGACTGCTGGGACTTTCCTGGATTTCCATGATACTTCTGTATATGGGGTGGAAAAAGGAGAAAGTCTGTGTTTAGATATGTGCTGCTGGCTTTGCTGGTGACAGAAATATCAGAGCTTATGACAGCAGTAATCATGGGAATACGGGACTTTTACGAACTGCGCCTGGTGTTTCTTGTAAATCTGATGACGAATCCTCTGATCTCTGTTCTGAATCTGGCAGGGGGGATTTTTCTCGGCCCGGCGCTTAGATGGTATCTGATAGCCGCGGAGCTTGCCGTATGGCTGACAGAAGCAGCTGTATATCAAATCTGTATAGAGAAAAAAAGATCATTTCTGTTATTTTCCGCAGTGGCAAACGCAGTCTCTGTTTTTGCGGGAGTACTGGCAGGAAGGTGGATCTAAAAGGAGAGAAAACATGAAAAAGATAAAAAGAGCAGTGATTTGTATTTTGGCATTACTTTTAACTGTAGTACCGGTTTATGGAGATGCAATGATCGTACCGGATTATCAGGATGTGACAGTGGACTATTATGTAATCGTGTCTGCGCCTGACGGCGGGGTGAATTTCCGGTATGGAGCCGGAGTAGAGTACGATCAGATCATCAGTAATATGATTCCTAACGGGGAGATTCTGCATATTGTGGGAGAGCGCACTGCCAGTACAGGAAGAGCCTGGGGATATACCTGCTATCAGGATATGTGGGGATATGTAGCTCTTTCCCAGACCAGCTATTATGATATGGCACAGGCGCAGGCAGAGGCTGCGGCAAAAGCCGAGGCGGAACGTCAGCAGAAGGAGGCGGAAGCAAAAGCCGAAGCAGAGCGTCAGCAGAAGGAGGCGGAAGCAAAAGCTGAAGCAGAGCGGCTGCAGGCAGAGGCTGCGGCAAAAGCCGAGGCAGAGCGCCTGCAGCGAGAAGAAGAGACGAAGGCAAAGGAGGAAGCAGAACGTCAGCAGAAAGAAGCAGAGGAAGAAGCCAGACGCCTGAAAAAAGAGGCGGAAGAGATGAAACAGAAAAACAAGGCATTATTTATGAAACTGATTGTCTTGGCAGTCATCTGCCTGGTGCTTGCAGTTACAGCAGTGATTCTGATCATTTATTTTTATAAGCATAAAAGGAAGAAAAACAGGTAAGATTCAGGAGGCTTGCGTAACATGCGGATTTTTTTGATCGAAGATGATAAAGCGCTGGCAGAAGGGATTTCTTTTACATTACAAAGAGAAGGATATGAGACAGAGGTTTATTTTACCTGCAGAGAAAGCCGGGCGGCGTTGGATAAAAGTCAGCCGGATCTGGTGCTTCTGGACTGGAATTTACCGGATGGTGACGGACTTGCGCTTTGCCGGGAAATTTCTGAAAAATGGAGAATACCGATCCTGATGATCACAGCCCGGGATATGGAGATTGATCAGGTCATGTGTCTGGAAAGCGGCGCAGACGATTATATAGCCAAACCTTTTTCTCTTGCAGTGCTGAAAGCCAGGGTTGCAGCCCTGCTCAGGCGGCAGGGTGTATATGGAGAAGGAACGCTTACTTCCGGGCAGATCCGTGTGGATACCAGAGAAATGAGAGCCTGGAAGGGGGATCAGGAGCTGGATCTGAGTCTGACGGAGTACAGGCTTTTAAAATATTTTATGGAAAATAAGAATCAGGTGCTTTTAAAGGAACAGCTGCTGGCTCATGTGTGGGACAGCGGCGGCCGCTTTGTGGAGGAAAATACGCTGATGGTGAATATACGCAGGCTTCGGATAAAAATAGAAGAAGACGCCTCCCACCCGGAATATATCAAAACCGTACATGGAATGGGATATCTTTGGGAGGAACGAAGATGACAGAGAAAATTCTGACAGGAATCCTGATCCTGGCTGTTCTGGCAGTATTGCTGCTGGGGATTTCTTTTATAAAAGCCCTGAACCGGATGCAGAAGCTAATGTGGGATTATGAAGAAAATGGAAGCGCTGCTTTTTCTACTATGAAAGAGACACGGGAGTCCAAGCTGGAAAACAGACTGCAGAGACTCCTTGGGCAGGCTGCCCAAAAAGAAGAAAAGGCAGAAAAAGAAAGAGATGAAACTGCGGCTCTTTTATCTGATCTTTCCCACCAGCTGAAAGCACCGATGGCAAACGTGATCATGTACACAGAGCTTCTGGAGGATGAAAGCCTGGAACCGGAAGAGCGCCGGAGATTTGTACAGCAGACAAAGGAACAGGCAAGGAAAATGAAATGGCTTCTGGAAAGTATGCTGAAGGCTTCCCGACTGGAAACCGGGAGCATTTCTTTTTCTGCGGAATATACCTGTATCCGCAGGACCATTGGAACTGCCATCAGCGGTGTTTATGCCAAGGCAGAGGACAAGGGGATTACCATAGCAGCAGAGCCTTTTGAGGACCGGAAGCTGTATCATGATCCCAAATGGACCGCAGAGGCAATTGGAAATATTCTGGATAATGCCATAAAGTATTCTCCTTCCGGAAGTACGGTCCGTGTGCGAGTGCTGCCAATGGAAATTTATACGCAGATCGAGATCACAGATCAGGGGATAGGAATCGCCAGGGAGGAATATAATCAAATTTTTTGCCGTTTTTACCGCAGCCACAGCGTGGCGCAGGAGGAAGGCAGCGGACTGGGGCTGTATCTTGCGCAGCTGATTTTAAATAAGGAAAAGGGATATGTGACGGTAGCCTCCGAAAAAGGAAAGGGGAGCAGTTTTCGGATATTCCTTCTGAATGAAGTTCTGACAGTTTTGTAAGAACTTTTTTCTTTTTTGTCAGAGTGCTGTCAGAAACAGATGGTAATATGATGTTGAGGTAAAAAGATGCCAGGGTAATAAAGGCATCTTAACATATCAGTATCAAAAGAAGCAGGAGGTCAGGATCATGGAAATTCTCAGGACAGTAGATCTGAAAAAATATTATGGAACAGGAGAAAATCAGGTAAAAGCGCTGGATGGAGTGAATCTTTCTGTAGAGGAAGGGGAATTTCTGGCAGTGGTGGGAACCAGCGGATCGGGAAAAAGCACCCTTCTTCATATGCTGGGCGGTCTGGATTATGCAACCTCCGGCAGTGTATTTGTGTCCGGAAAAGAGCTTTTTAAACTGAATGAGTCGGAACTGACGATTTTTCGCAGAAGGAATATCGGTTTTGTTTTTCAGAATTATAATCTGGTTCCTATACTAAATGTTTATGAAAATATTGTATTGCCAATAGAACTGGATGGAGAAAAGCCGGATAAAAGATTTATAAAAGAGATCATGGAGATGCTTGGTATTCTCGAAAAAAAGAACAGTATGCCAAACCAGCTTTCCGGAGGGCAGCAGCAGAGGGTTGCCATAGCAAGGGCGCTGGCAAGCAAACCTGCGATTCTTCTCGCAGATGAACCTACTGGAAATCTGGACAGTAAGACCAGTCAGGAAGTGCTGGGACTTCTCAAACTGACGGGAGAACAGTTTCAGCAGACGATTGTGATGATCACACACAATGACTCCATGGCGCAGCTTGCAGACCGTGTGATCCGCATTGAGGACGGAAGGATCACAGGAGGGAGTGGGTTATGAGAAATAACAATCAGAAGGTCGTCAGCCGTCTTTCCGGAAGAAGCCTGAAAAACAATAAAATGAGGAACAGCTTTGTCATCGCTGCAATTGCTCTGACCTGTATGATGTTTACGGCTCTTGCTGCCTTGGGAATGGGGATTTCAGATGCCATGCAGGAAACTACCATGCGGGAAGTAGGCGGTCGTTTTCATGCCGGACTGAAGGGTGTGACTGAGGAGCAGATGAACCAGGTGACAGCGGATAAACGGGTAAAGGATTATTCATGGAACGTTTTTTTGGGTATGGCGGAGAACGTCGTAAAGAGACAGTATGAAATCCGTCTGGCACAGGGAGAAAAGGAACTGGAAAATTCTTTTATTGAACTGGAAGAAGGCGGTTTTCCGGAAAAAATGGACGATATCATTGTGGACACCTATCTTCTGGATGAAATGAAGCTTCCCTGTGAATTGGGGACTGACATTCCTCTGGATTTTACTTTTCATGGGCAGAAGGTCAGCAAAACCTTCCGGGTATGCGGCTGGTATGAAGGAAATAAGCTTGGCCATGCCTCAGAGCTTTATATTTCAGAAGCTTTCTGGAAAAATTTAAAAGGAACGATTACCGACCAGGAGTTGAAAGAGTGGGGTAAGACACATCCCCAGGACTCCGGTGCAGGTCTTTATTCTGTAGGTCTGTATTTTGACAGCCCTGCAGAAAGTGAGGATGCAGTACGAGCCATTATCCGGGATGCCGGTTATTATCCGGATGGAGAAGCAGAAGGATATAAACCGGAGGAATCCATTGATTATGGAGTTAACTGGGCATATATGGAGAATCGTGCAGAAAATGCAGATCCTCTGATGCTGGCAATTCTGAGTCTGGTTTTCCTGGCAATCCTGCTTACCGGTTATCTGATCATTTACAATATCTTTTATATTTCAGTGGTTCAGGATATCCGTTTTTATGGTCTTTTAAAAACAGTGGGAACCACAAAAAAACAGATCAGATCCATAATCCGCCGTCAGGCGCTGGTTTTATCGATTGTAGGGATTCCCATTGGTCTGGCAGCAGGATATGGAGTGTCTGAACTGCTTTTCCCCTTTGTTATGGAGATCACTTCCTATACAGATCTGGGGATCAGCCTGAAAATTCGCCCGCAGGTAGCTGTATTCGGAATCGTTTTTGCTCTTCTGACCGTTTTCATCAGCTGCCGGAAACCCGGAAAAATTGCCGGAAGCGTATCTCCGGTGGAGGCGATCCGGTATACAGAGGGAAAAGGCAGCCGTAAAAAAAGAAAGAAATCCGAAAACGGCGCGCGGATTCACCGGATGGCTTTGTCAAATCTGGGAAGGAATAAGAAAAAAACAACGCTGGTACTGGTATCTCTTTCTATGAGTATGATACTTTTATGCATCGTGCTTACAGGCGTAGGAAGCTTTCGGGTAGACGCCTATCTGGAACAGCGTCTTCTTGGCGACGTACTTCTGGCATCGGTAAACCTGACCGGAAGCAGTGCGGTAAGAGTGGCAGATTACCAGATAGATGAAGAATATGTGAAGCTGGCAGACGCACAGCCGGGAGTCACGGCGAAAAATGAGCTCTGGCAGATTTACAATAATGTGTCGCTTTTTACAGATGATACCGCAATGGAAAGATATCAGAGGTTTCAGGATCAGGGGCTTCTGCGGCAGGATGATTTTTCCTCCTCGATCATAGATGATGTGAAAAATCGAAGACAGCTGGAAGCCCGTACTTATGGCTATGACGAAGCTGTTCTTTCCAAACTGACGGTTCTGGACGGTCAGCTGGACCTGGAAAAATTTGTTCAGGGAGGCTATATTCTTCTGACAGACATTATCGGCGATCATACGGAAGGCGCCAGTATTTATAAGCCAGGGGAAAAGGTAAAGCTGCTTGTTCCTACCGAGGAGTCGGAGATTATCGAGGATAAAGACGAAAAAGGAGAAATCACTGGCCATCACTGGGAAAACCTGGGAGAAACAGAGTACGAGGTCATGGCCATTGTGGATATTCCCGGCAGTATGACAGACATGACTTATCCGGTAAACGGCGTACAGGCGGTGATCCCCAGACAGGATGTGGAACAGGCTATGGGCAGCTGGTGCTTTGGTATTTCCTACGAGGTGGAGGAGGAATATCTTGACAGCTTTATACAGACGGTAAAGGATTATTCGGAAAACGTAAACAAAGAAATGGGATATCTTTCCAAGGACGAACTGGTGGAAGGTTTCCAGACCATGAACAGTTCTATTCGCATGATCGGTATTGCTTTAAGTGCGGTGATTGCGTTCGTGGGAATCCTGAATTTTATCAATTCTATTATTACCGGCATCATTGCCAGAAAAAGAGAATTTGCCATCCTTTGCAGTATTGGAATGACAGAGCAGCAGCTAAAGAGGATGCTTCTGGAAGAAAGTATGTATTATGTGCTGATATCAGGGGGCATCAGCCTGATTCTTGGCACGGCACTTTCACGGATCATAATGACGGCATTGAACAATGTGATCCTGTTCTTTGCCTACCGCCCGAACTTCCAGACATTTGTCATTATGCTGCCGATACTGGCGGTTCTTGCTGTGCTGGTGCCCTCACTGGCATATCAGAGGATGAAAAAAGAAAGTATCGTAGAGCGGCTGAGGAATACAGAGTAAAATTTCTGTTTGTTGTTTTCCACAGACGATGCATATGAAAAAAGGCAGATCATGTGCAGTGCTGCGCCCTGCGCTCTTCCGTCCGGGAACATAACATATAGAAGGAATATAAATTTGCTGTCTGGAAAATGTAATGCAGGATCAAAGAAATCTGATTCAGAAGCCTTGAGAGATTTGGTCAAAAGTTCTTGTCTTCTGCGACTTTGCTTTGCTTCCTCTGATGCTGCTGTCTGAGTCGAAGACGAGTTCTGCATCAGAGGAAGTGTATTTTGCAAAGAAGCAGAAACATAGAACTTTCCAAATCGCGAACCAGCGTCTGTGGCAGATTTCTCTGATCCTGCATATCCTTTACAGGCAAAAAATAATATTCCGCCCCACCCTCACAAACACAAAGTTATTTTACAGATTGACATATCTTCTCCACGGGTTACAATGAAAGAAAACATAGAAAGTAAAGAACTGATCGTAACTGTGAAGGTGCTGGAAGATCACAGGGAACTGATCCGGGGGAGGTGTATGTTATGCAGATCACAGACCTGCAGATTCGGAATTTCAAATCCATAAAAAATATTCATATTTCGGATATTGAGAGTGCGTTGATTCTGGTGGGGCAGAACAACACAGGGAAGACAGCGGTTCTGGATGCCATTCGGGCAGTCAGCGGCGATTATCAGATCTGTCTGGAGGATTTTCTGGAAGATTTTCCCAATATTGAGATCGGGGTCAGACTTCGGATCACAGAAGAGGATCTTTCCCGGATGCAGGAAAAACGGATCATCAGTCCCTATCGGAACTATACGGCCTGGTATCAGGATTTTTGCCGGAAGCTTCCCTCCTATCAGGACGGGATACTTACTTTTGAGTTTGTGGCAAACAAAGAGGGACGGATCCGCTACAGTGACGGCTATCAGAAAAACAACAGTCATATCCCCGAGATCTTTCCAAAGGTGTATTATATCGGAGCCCAGAGAAAGATGGATTTTCTCCAGGAGAATATTTTGCTCCTTCAGGAGGATGAGCTTCTGAAACAGATGCGTTCCGACTGCTGTATGTTTGACCGGGCCAAAAAATGCACTCACTGTTTTTCCTGCATTGGATATCTGAACCAGAAAACTACAGAAGAACTGAATGCCTTTGAGACTGCCAAGCTTCTGGACTATAAACTGTATCAGCTGAACCTGGATGATTTTTCACGGCGGGTTAATGAAAATTTCCGGAAAAACGGAGGAAAAGAGCAGATCTTTTATTCCATGAATCGTGATATTGAAAAAATGCTTTCCGTAACGGCAGAGGTCTATGATGAAAAACAGGAAAAATATAAACCGATCAGCTGTCTGGGAAAAGGTATGAGAAGTATCTATATGCTGTCTCTTCTGGAAACCTGTGAGGAAACAGGAGATGACGCGGCGGATCTGATCATTGTGGAGAATCCGGAAATATTTCTTCATCCCAGATTGCAGAAAGTATCCGGAGATATTCTGTACCGTCTTTGCAGATCAGGACAGGTGATCTTTTCTACCCATTCTGCAAATCTCCTTTCCAACTTTAACAGCAGACAGATCCGTCAGATGGTTCAGGGAGAAGACGGGTATGCAAAAATATGTGAGAAAACAGACATCAGCGCGGTTCTTGATGATCTGGGATACTCTGCCGGAGATCTGATGAATGTAAACTTTGTATTCATTGTGGAAGGAAAGCAGGATAAAACAAGACTGCCCCTTCTTTTGAAAAAATATTATTCGGAGCTTCATGACGAGGAGGGGAATCTTCAGAGAATCGCTATTATTACAACAAACAGCTGTACCAATATCAAAACCTATGCGAATCTGAAGTATATGAATCAGATATACCTGAAAGATAATTTTCTGATGATCCGGGATGGAGACGGCAAAGACAGAGAAATGCTCCAGCGTCAGCTGTGTAAATACTATGAAGACAGAAATCTGGAGGATATAGACAGGCTTCCCAGAGTTATGCCAAGGAATGTGCTGATCCTGAAATATTATTCCTTTGAAAATTATTTTTTTAATCCAAAGGTTATGGCGCAGCTTGGAGTTATCAGTTCCGAAGAGGAATTTTATGAGATCTTTCTGGAGAAATGGAAGGAGTATCTCCACAGGATCAAAAGTGGAAAAAATCTCAGGGAGGTACTGGGTAAGGATCTGGAAACCATAGAAGATGTAAAAGCGCATATGGAGGAGATCAGGATTTACATGAGAGGGCATAACCTTTATGATATCTTTTACGGAAGGTATAAAAAAGAAGAAACAGAACTCCTGACCCGGTATATCGAAATCGCTCCAAGGGAGGATTTCAGGGATATTCTTGACGCGGTAGATCAGTTTATTTACTTTGAAAACAGAAAAAAATAAAAGGAGGACGGCTTGCTTTATGATGGAGCAACATATCTGGGAAATCAATTAGAATGTGAATTTGATTGTAGCAGATGTTTCGGGATTGCTGCTAATATGGAATTCATTCTTATCAGTACCTATGAACAAAATGGTACAAATCCGGAACTGGTTATTTACAGGAAAAGATAATCTTCTCTTTGCATCTGAAAGTGGATAGCAGCCAAACAGAAATTTTTACATTTGGGAAGGATGTTTGATATAAATTTAACATAACCGGGCAAGTGCATTTAATCATGTATTGATAAGCTGTGTTCTGTCGGGGAGAAGTGATTCCTGACGCAGATTACAAAGTATTGACCGTGAAAAAGGAGAACAATCTATGAACGCGAAAAAAATCAGTGCATTATTACTTGCGGCAGCAATGATGGTACCGTGTGCAGTTCCGGTCCGGGTACTGGCGGCAGGGGAGGCCGGGCAGGAAGCTTCTCAGGAAACAGAAGCAAAGACACCAAAATATATTTTTCTTTTTATTGGAGATGGAATGAGCTATCCTCAGATTCAGACTACCAATTATTATCTGAATGCCATAGAGGATGACGGAGACGATATTCTTACAAGTGAGAGCAGACTGAACATGATGAAGTTTCCGGTAGCAGGATCTGCCCAGACCTATGACAGCACTTCCTTCTGTCCGGATTCTGCATCTACTGCCACCTCTATTTCAACCGGTCATAAGACCTACAGCGGAACCATCAACATGGATGAAAAGATGGAAACCGCATATGAGACTATTGCAGAAAAACTGAAAAAACAGCTTGGCTACAAGGTGGGGATTCTTTCTACTGTGAATCTGAACCATGCGACTCCGGCAGCTTTTTATGCACATCAGGCATCCAGAAACAGTTACTATGAGATCGGTCAGGAAATGATCGCCAGTGAGTTTGATTATTTTGCAGGAGGCGGTCTGAAGAAAACCACAGGTGACGAAGGTGATAAGACAGATCTTTACCAGCTGGCGCAGGAGGCAGGCTATAAGGTTGTCAAAACACAGGAAGAAGCAGAAGCGCTGACTGCGGAAGACGGAAAGACGATCGTGATTGATGAGACTCTGGCAGATGACGATGCCATGAGCTATGATATGGATCGGGAAGAAGGAGAATGGGGACTTGCCGATTATGTGGAAAAGGGAATCGAGGTTCTGAATAACGATACAGGATTCTTTATGATGGTAGAAGGCGGCAAGATTGACTGGGCATGTCATGCAAATGATGCAGCTGCCACAATTACAGATACGGTTGCCATGGATCAGGCGGTAGGAAAGGCTGTGGAGTTTTATAATAAGCATCCGGACGAGACGTTGATTCTTGTTACAGGAGACCATGAGACGGGTGGTCTGACGATTGGATTTGCCGGAACGGATTACGATACTTTTCTGGAAAATATCAGCAATCAGAAAATTTCCTATGCAAAATTTGATTCAGATTATGTAGCCGGATACAAAGAAAATAAAACGGATTTTGACACAGTTATGGCAGATATTACAGAGCTTTTTGGACTGGAGGCTCCATCCGGAGAGTCAGAGACAACCAATCAGGCAGACGGCAAGGATGTACATCCGGAAGGAGAAGAAGGCGGTTCTCTGGTTATGACGGATTATGAATACAACAAACTGAAAGCTGCTTATGAGGAAACTATGAGCCGGACCGGTGAGGAGGAAGCGTTTGGACAGGAGGAATATCTCCTCTATGGAAGCTATGAGCCTCTGACTGTGACCATCACTCATATTCTGAACAACAAATCCGGTATTAACTTTGCATCCTATGCCCATACAGGACTTCCGGTAGAGGTGTTTGCAATGGGCGCTGAGCAGGAACAGTTTGAGGGATATTATGATAATACGGATATTTATAACAAACTGGCTGCCATCACAGGAGTGCAGTAAAAAATGAAGAGCAGACTGAAAAAAAGCTCTGTTTCTCTTGTGGCAATCTGTCTGATGGTGATCCTCATGGCCCTTCCTACGGGCTATGAGGATGCTGTCATTTATCAGGGAACAGATAAAGTGAAGGCAAAGGTGCTTTCCACCGATGAAAGTACAGTCAGAAGCTCTGGCCTGATCCAGTCAGGAGAACAGTTTTGTCAGATTGAGCTTCTGGGCGGCCGGTTTAAGGGAGAGAAAATCCGTGCGGTGAACATGCTCAGTGGCTCTCTGGAGTCGGACAAAATTTTTGAAGAAGGGGACATTGCCCATGTAGTGGTAAGCTACAGTGGGGATAAGATCACCTCTGTGACTATGAGCGATCATTATCGTCTGGATAAGGAAATCCTTCTGGCAGGAATGTTTGTGGTACTTTTGATCGCATTTGCAGGATGGACAGGGCTGAGAGCTGTGTATTCGTTTGTGATCACAATTCTGACTATCTGGAAGATTCTTGTTCCGGCATATCTGGCAGGGGTGAATCCGGTGTGGTGCGGGATTCTGATCACCGCCTTCCTGACCCTTCTGATCATATTTCTGGTATATGGTTTTGACAGAAAGACAGTAGCGGCTTCATCAGGAGCACTTCTGGGTGTTCTGGTCACCTGTGTGATCGGCTGCATTTTTACAGATGCATTTAAGATCCATGGTGCAGTCATGGCGTATTCGGAAAGTCTTCTCTATTCCGGCTATCAGGATCTGAATCTGACAAAAATATTTATGAGCGGGATTTTTATCGGAGCCTCCGGCGCAATGATGGATCTTTCTGTGGATATCACGTCGGCAGTAAATGAGGTCGTACAGAAAAAGCCGGAGATTGGATGGAAAGAAGCGGCCTGTTCGGGCATGAATGTAGGGCGGGCCGCCATGGGAACCATGACAACGACACTTCTTCTGGCTTATTCCGGAGGGTATATAGCTCTTTTGATGACCTTTATGGCTCAGGGCACCCCTGTGGAAAATATCCTGAATTATAAGTATGTTTCTGCAGAAATACTGGATACGGTGGTGGGGAGTTTTGGCCTGGTAACCGTAGCGCCGTTTACGGCCGTTACAAGTGGCTGGCTGCTTACCAGGAAAAAGAAAGATTGTAAAGAAAGCTGATGCTGTGGTAAACTGTCTTTAAAAGAGCCGGAAATGTGGATAACTTTTCAGGTAAAACAGATTTCAGGAGGACAGGATGAATATTTGTGTATATGGGGCTTCCAGTGCATTTCTGGAAGAGATTTATTACAAAAAGACAGAAGAGCTTGGAAGAGAGATCGGAAGAAGAGGACATGGTCTGGTATTTGGCGGAGGTGCCACGGGAATGATGGGAGCCGCTGCCAGAGGCGCAGATGCAGAGAAGGGATATATTCTGGGGATTGCACCGCATTTTTTTGACAAACCAGGTGTTCTTTATGAAAACTGTTCGGAATTTATTTTTACAGAAACCATGAGAGAAAGAAAGCAGCTTCTGGAAGACAGATCCGATGCAACCATTGTCACTCCGGGAGGAATCGGGACGTATGAGGAGTTCTTTGAGATCCTGACACTGAAAAGCCTTGGACGTATCGATCGCCCGATTGTGCTTTATAATATCAATGGCTATTATGACAGAATGAAGGAACTTCTGGAATATACAGCAGAGCAGAGGTTTATGAAAAGTGCAAACCTCGGCCTCTGCTGTTTTATGAAGGATCCGGCTGAGATCCTGGACTACATAGAGCATTATCATGGATAAAAGGTTCAGTGCTGTGTCCGTATCTGATTTCTGATCTGGCGGATACCCGGAACAGAAATGAGAAAGGGGTAAAGGATACAGGCTAAGACCAGACCTCCGGTTCCCTGGATCAGGTTTGCCGGAATACTGGCTGCAGCTCCCGGTATTCCATACATAGGAATTTCACAAAGAAAATAACCTCCGGCTACCAGTACGATGTCGGATATGCCTCCCAGAACCACTGCCAGACCGCGGCTTCTGGGAGTATTTTTCATATGCTGAAAAATAAATCCGCAGGACAGAGCAACCAGTCCCTTGACGGCAAGGGTAACAGGAACATAGATAAAATAACCGCCCAGAAGATCTGCAAGTGCGGATCCGATTCCGCCTGCCAGAAATCCCCAGACGGGACCAAGGACGATTCCGGACAGAATGACTATGGCATCTCCGGGATGGATATAGCCTCCGGTACCCGGTGTGGGAATTCGTATAGACATGGTTGCAGCACAGGAAAGAGCTGCAAAAAGAGCCGCTGTGATCATAAGCTTTAATTTGCTGTCTGCTGGATTTTGAGTCATATGGTTCACCTCCGTTAATGATGAACTTACTTTACACCATGATTGTGCTTTGAAAAAGATGCAAAAACGATAAAATATCAGGGGACAGTTTTTGGAAATATGAAAATAAAGCTTTTTCTAAAGGAAAAGATATGATAAAATAAAAAACTATGTGTTAAACTATAAAAAGAAAGTGTGAGTGATAATGAAACAGGAAAATTATATCAAAGGAATGGTTATGATCATTCTTTCAGCCTTCTTTTTTGCGTGCATGAATGTCAGTGTGCGTCTGGCCGGAGACCTTCCTTCTTTTCAGAAAAGCTTTTTCCGGAATCTTGTGGCGGTGGTTTTTGCAGCAGTGATCCTTTTGAAAGACCACGAAGTACCAAAAGTGAAAAAACAATATTGGGGACCTTTGTTTCTTCGCTGCGCCTTTGGCACAATTGGAATTCTCTGTAATTTTTATGCGATCGATCATCTTCTGGTGGCAGATGCTTCGATCCTGAATAAGCTGTCTCCTTTTTTTGCCATTATTTTTTCCTATTTTATCCTGAAAGAAAAAATCAATCCGATACAGGTCACGGCTGTGCTTCTGGCATTTGCAGGCTGCCTTTTTGTGGTAAAACCGGGATTTCAGAATGCGTCATTTCTTCCGGCATTGATCGGTGTATGCGGCGGACTGGGAGCGGGGATCGCTTATACCATGGTAAGGGTGCTGGGAACGCAGGGAGTCAGAGGGCCGGTGATCGTATTTTATTTTTCCCTTTTCTCATGTCTTGCGATACTGCCATTTGTCCTGCTTCATTATACCCCGATGTCAGCAGGACAGCTGGGGAGCCTTCTCATGGCAGGATTGTTTGCAGCAGGAGGACAGTTTACGATTACGGCTGCCTATACATATGCGCCGGCTGGGAAGATATCTATTTTTGATTATTCGCAGATTCTCTTTGCCACGATGTTGGGATTTTTCCTTTTTGGCGAGATTCCGGACAAGTACAGTTTTATAGGATATGGACTGATCATTCTGGCTTCGCTGGGGATGTTTATCTACAATATGAGAACCGCAAAGAAGAACTAAAAACTTTGCGGTTTTTTCATAAAATAAAACTTGATAAAATTTGTCAAATATTTAACGAAAATCTATTGATTTTCCTGTAAAGAACGGATATAATAAGAACAACTGATAAAAGTACATCAAATAAAAAGGGGTATTAAAATGAAGATTACAGATGACATCTTGTATGTGGGTGTGAACGATCATGATGTGGATCTCTTTGAGGGACAATATGTAGTGCCAAATGGAATGGCCTATAATTCTTATGTGATCAAAGACGAAAAAATTGCGGTTATGGATACAGTAGACGCAAGATTTACTCATGAATGGCTGGACAACATTGCAAAGGTTCTCGGAAATGCGAAACCAGATTATCTGATCGTACAGCATATGGAGCCGGACCATGCTGCAAATATTGAAAACTTCATGAAGGTCTATCCGGATACCACAATTGTAGCAAATGCAAAAACATTTGTAATGATGCAGAACTTCTTCCGCAATATGAGACTGGAGGGAAGAACTCTTGAGGTTGGAAACGGAGAGTCCCTGACTCTTGGAAAACATGTGCTTACTTTTGTATTTGCACCTATGGTACACTGGCCGGAGGTTATGGTTACCTATGACAGCACAGATAAGGTTCTTTTCTCCGCAGATGGTTTCGGCAAGTTCGGAGCTCTCGATGTGGAAGAGGACTGGGATGATGAAGCACGTCGCTACTATATTGGAATTGTGGGTAAATACGGCGCTCAGGTACAGAAGCTTCTGAAGGTGGCAGCTACCCTGGACATTCAGACAATCTGCCCGCTTCATGGACCGGTACTTACAGAAAATCTGGGACACTATATTGAGAAATATGATATCTGGTCCTCTTATAAGCCGGAAAGTGAAGGTGTTGTGATCGCCTATACATCTGTTTACGGAAATACCAAAAAAGCAGTAAATATTCTGTCAGAAAAACTGAAAGAAAAAGGCTGCCCGGTTGTTAAAGTATTTGATCTTGCAAGAAATGATATGGCAGAGGCTGTATCCAGTGCTTTCCGCTATAATAAGCTGGTACTGGCAACCACTACCTACAATGCAGAGCTGTATCCTTTCATGCGTGAATTTATCGATCATCTGACAGAGCGAAACTATCAGAACCGTACCATTGGTCTGATTGAGAACGGAAGCTGGGCTCCTCTGGCTGCAAAGATCATGAAGGGTGAATTTGAAAAGAGCAAAAATATTACCTGGCTGAACAGCGCAGTAAAGATCCTGTCTTCCGTAAGTGACGAAAATATGGAGCAGCTGGAAGCAATGGCAGAGGAACTGTGCAGAGAATATGTGGCACAGTCTGAAACTGCAAATAAAAAAGACATGACAGCACTGTTTAAAATCGGATATGGTCTGTATGTTGTAACTTCCAATGATGGAAACAAGGATAACGGACTGATCGTAAATACAGTTACACAGCTTACAGATAATCCCTATCGTGTTGCTGTCAACATTAACAAAGAGAATTATTCTCATCATGTGATCAAGCAGACGGGTGTTATGAATGTAAACTGTCTGTCTGTAGAGGCTCCTTTTGAAATTTTCCAGAGATTTGGCTTCCAGAGTGGACGTCAGGCTGACAAATTTGAAGGTATGGAGAAGCTCCACTCCGATAACGGACTGGTATTCCTTCCGAAATATATCAATGCATTTATGTCTCTGAAGGTAGAGCAGTATGTGGATCTGGGAACTCATGGCATGTTTATTTGTTCTGTAACAGAAGCAAGGGTAATGAGTGATAAGGATACCATGACTTATACCTACTATCAGAAAAATGTAAAACCGAAGCCTCAGACAGAAGGAAAGAAGGGCTTTGTATGTAAGGTCTGCGGATTTATCTATGAGGGAGATGAACTCCCGGATGATTATATCTGTCCGCTTTGCAAGCATGGTGTTGCTGATTTTGAACCGATTGAATAAAAATCAGAAAAACAATATTTTATAACTCATATAAGAACAGCCCTGGAAAGAAAACTTTCCGGGGCTGTTTTACGGACAGCTCCGGAAAAAATTCTTTTCCCGAAGTTTATGATATGCTAAAATAAAGACAGGATGAGGAAGCGCAGAGGAGGAGAAATAATGGAAATACCGGAAATGCTTGATGAACTGAAACAGAAAGCCCTGAAAGATAAGGTGCTTCGCAGAGAGCTTATGGACACCAGAAAAGAGGATCAGCCTCTTGCTGCATTCTGCCGGAAATGCCGGGAACTGGGATATCCTGTATATGAAATGGATCTGATCAGCGCCGGAGAGGATTTTTATGCGACGATGAGGCGAAGCACCAACGGCGGTGGAGAAAATTCTCCCATGCTGGAAGGTGAAGATGATTTTTACGAGCTGTTTTTTGCCGGATTATAAAATTGAAAACGGAGGAAAGAAAATTGAAAAGCAACAGGAGTTTTACATTTGATGAGCTTCTTACCGGAAATCGATCAGAGGAGTTTATCGAATCGGCCTATCCTTTTATGAAACTGATGATGCAGTATCAGTGTGCTATGCTGGAAGTACGGACAAAATTTGAGGTCCTGAATACAGAACTGTCTCTGGACAGCGACAGAAATCCGATCGAGTCTATTTCCTGCCGTATTAAAAAGCCTATAAGTATTGCAGAAAAACTGAAGCGTAAGGGATTGGATGTAAGCCTTCAGAGTATAGAAGAAAACCTTCATGATGTGGCAGGTATCCGTGTTGTATGTTCTTTTCCAAAGGATATTTACAAGCTTGCAGACAAGATCTGTTCCCAGGATGACATTCATTTGCTGGAAAAGAAAGATTATATTGCAAATCCCAAACCAAACGGATATCGAAGCCTTCATCTGATCCTGGAGGTTCCTGTGTTTTTTGCCAACGAAAAGAAATGGATGCCGGTGGAAGTACAGTTTCGTACCATTGCCATGGATTTCTGGGCGAGTATTGAACACAAAGTAAAATATAAGAAAAACATTGATGATTCAACTGCGGAGATCGCAGAAAAACTGAAAGAATGTGCGGAAGGAATTCACTCTCTGGATCTTCGGATGCAGGAGATCAGTGAATATATTGACAGTAGAAAATAAATTCCGGAGATATCCATATTTTTACGCCCTGCGGAGGCCGTGGAAATTGTGCGAAGTGTAAGGTAAGAATACTGAAAGGAGAAGCCAGGATCAACACCATGGATCGGATCTGGTTTTCTCAGAAGGAACTGGAGGAAGGATACCGGCTTGGATGTCAGGTATTTGCCAAAGAACCGCTGACTATAGAAATATATGAAAAGTGAGGGCGGCTAAATGAAAATAATACGAATGAGCATGCTTGCAGTGTGTATGGCAGCATTGACAGGATGTGTACAGATGGGACCTCATACGCTGCCAAAGGAGCAGGTAGTTCCCTATGAACTTTCGGAGCGTGAGACACAGCTTCTGGAAGCTTTTGGAATGGATCAAAATTCGCAGATTATATCTTTCTGTGCTCCGGAAACTGCCATTACAGTCACTGCCAGGGTTTATAGACTGAAAGAGGATCACACCTGGGAGACCATAGGGGACGGTTCTATGTCTATTGGAAAAGAAAAAGAACCTGTGGGGCAGATCTCAGGAACCTTTACCATGCAGATACAAGATGACCGCAGCATAGATTTCCACATAAATATGGCCGGGCAGGGAGCTTTTTCCACAAAAGATATCGGGAAAAACCAGGAATATACAATTGAAGGAAAGGCTTTTTTGAAGGAAGCTCAGAAAATTGAGCTGGATAAGGAAATTCCGGTATCAGTACTGGTTTATGACAATGGAAACAGTATGAGAAGTTATACCACTGAGGATTATTTTGAACCGGAAAAATTTAAAGATATGGATCTGGTACAGGCAGTGACACTGGAATTTTCGGATCAGGAGATTCACTGAAACGGAGACAAAACAAAAAGGTCAGGCTGCCTGACCTTTTTGTTTTGCCTTACAGATTAACTGTGTCATAGTACCCATGGGGCAGTAGACACACCAGCTTCTAGGCTTAAAGAGAACCATAGTGAAAAAACCAAGGATGGTAGAAGTCAGCATGACACTGTAAAAGCCAAAGGCAAACTGAGCCACACCCGGGTGAAGGAGGGACCCGTGATATGCCCAGTGCCAGGGAACCTTAAAGGTCCACAATAAAGTTACCACCTGCTTCAGATCCTGCACATTGGAGAATACCAGCCAGGTATTCCACAGCATCTGGAAGAACATAATAAAAAAGAAAATCAAAAATCCATAACGAAACCATTTGTTTTTCATCCATTTTGGAATATCTTTTTTGCGGGAAATTCCGAAATTGCCGCCTAACAAACTGAAAAGCTGGCCTCTTCCGCAGTAGCGGTTACAGTAGCCTTTTGTTCCCTTTGCCACGGAGATGATCAGAGGGATAAAAAAACAGAAAAGTCCCAGCCAGGCAAACAGGATATTAAAAAATCCCAGTACCAGATATGTCAGAGATAAAATCCAAAGATAATCATACCAGTGTTTTTTCATGCTTCCGCCTCCTGTATCACGATCACAGATGCGGGACATTCTTTTGCACATTTGCCGCATCCAATACATCTTTCCATATCGACTCTTGCCATAATCCCATGCCATATTTCGAGGGCATTCCTGGGACATACCTTCAGACAGCTGCCGCAGGCAACACAGTCGTCAGCGCTGACAAAGGCTTTTTTCTTTTTTCTGCTCTTTTTTTCCACAGTGAGACCTCCTGAAATTTGATAAAAACAGTATAGCACAGGTGCGGAAAGGAGTCTGTGAGTTTGTCACAGACGGTAATATAGTTTGAATGGTATATCGATTGTGCATTTTGCACATATTTTGAAAAATAATCTGATGACCTATTGACTTTTTGAATAATTAATGGTATATATATTATAGTTTTATAGTTGCAGAGAGACGAGAGACAATGCAATGAACACGAAGTGTTTTTTGTGTTGTCTTTTTTGTTATGTTAAGGAGGATTTTATTATGCAGAAAGAAACAAGACCTTTTATTCCGTGGGAACTGGTAGACGATTTTATGACAGCAGTTTTTGTAAAACTGGGACTGCCGGAGGACGACGCCCGTCTTTGCTCAGATGTTTTGATGCAAAGTGACAAATGGGGAATAGAAAGTCACGGCTGTAATCGCTTTAAACCGATTTATGTGGATCGTATCCGTAAGGGAATCCTGAATCCGGTCACAAAAATAGATGTTTTGAAAGAAACACCAACTACAGCAGTTCTGGATGCCAATGACGGTATGGGAATGGTAGCCAGTAAGAAAGCGATGGATATGTGTATTGAAAAAGCACATAAATATGGCATGGGAATGGTGGCAGTAAGAAATTCTTCTCATTATGGGATTGCAGGCTACTGGGCGAATCTTGCTGCAAAAGAAAATATGATCGGAATTACCGGAACGAATGCAAGGCCATCCATTGCTCCTACTTTTGGTGTGGAAAACATGATGGGAACCAATCCCCTGACCTTTGCAATGCCTACGGATGAAGAATTCCCGTTTTTGCTGGACTGTGCAACGTCTATTATCCAGAATGGCAAAATTGAGTATTATGCCAGAATCGGCAAAGATACACCGGCAGGAATGGTAATTGGAAGAGATGGTTCTACACTGACAGACAGTGCACAGATCCTGAAAGATCTTCGCAGCGGAAATGCGGCTCTGGCTCCTCTGGGAGGTATCGGTGAGACCCTTGCCGGATATAAAGGCTATGGATATGCTGCTGTTGTGGAAATTCTTTCTGCTGCTTTGCAGTCCGGCATTTTCCTGAAAGACCTGGACGGAAAGGATGAAAACGGAAATCTGCGACCGTATCATTTGGGACATTTCTTTATTGCGATCGATACAGATGCGTTTATGGGAGCTGAGGCATTTAAAAAGACAGCAGGAGATATTTTGAGAAAGCTGAGAGATTCTCAGAAGGCACCTGGACAGGATCGTATTTATACAGCAGGAGAAAAGGAACATGATGTATGGATGTACCGGAAGGACAAAGGTATTCCTGTAACAGAGGCTGTACAGAAGGAATTTATACAGTTGAGAGATGAACTGGGATTGACAGAATTCAGTTTTCCTTTTGAGGCATAAAAGAGAGAATGACAGAAAGTTGAGAGGAAGAGTATCTGGTTTATGTAAAATAAGAAGGACGAAGGTGCGGAAGTATGGCAAAATACGTGATGGCATTAGATGCGGGGACAACCAGTAACAGATGTATTTTGTTTAACGAAAAAGGGCAGATGTGCAGTGTCGCTCAGCGGGAATTCAGACAGATCTTTCCAAAGCCAGGATGGGTGGAGCATGATACCAATGAGATTTGGGCAAGTCAGCTGGGAGTAGCTGTGGAAGCTATGAACATGATCGATGCGTCAGCAGCAGATATTGCTGCGATTGGGATTACAAACCAGAGAGAGACAACGATCCTTTGGGATAAAAATACAGGGGAGCCGGTTTATAATGCCATAGTATGGCAGTGCCGCCGGACATCGGAATATTGTGATTCTTTGAAGGAAAAAGGCCTGACTGAGAAATTTCGAAAGAAAACAGGGCTGGTCATTGATGCTTATTTTTCAGCAACAAAGATTAAATGGATTCTTGACAATGTGCCGGGCGTACGTGAGAGAGCGGAAAATGGCGACATTTTATTTGGTACAGTGGAAACCTGGCTGATCTGGAAACTGACAAAAGGAAAAGCTCATGTGACGGATTATTCCAATGCTGCCAGAACGATGCTTTTTAATATCAATACGCTGGAATGGGACGATGAAATACTGCAGGAACTGGATATTCCGGGAGCAATTCTGCCAAAAGTAATGCCAAGCAGCTGTGTATATGGAATGGTAGATCCGGCATTTCTGGGAGGGGAAATCCCTATTTCCGGAGCAGCGGGAGATCAGCAGGCGGCTCTTTTTGGACAGACCTGTTTTCAGGCAGGAGATGCAAAAAGTACTTATGGGACAGGTTGTTTTCTTTTGATGAATACCGGAGAGAAACTGGTATTTTCGGAAAATGGTCTGATCACAACGATTGCCTGGGGGCTGGATGGAAAAGTTACATATGCTTTGGAGGGTTCTGTTTTTGTAGCAGGCGCAGCCATACAATGGCTTCGTGATGAGATGCGGATTATTGATTCTGCAGAAGATTCTGAGTATATGGCAAAAAAAGTAAAAGACACTAACGGCTGTTATGTGGTTCCGGCATTTACCGGTCTGGGAGCGCCTTACTGGGATCAGTATGCGAGAGGAACAATTGTGGGTATTACCCGAGGCGTAAATAAGTATCATATTATACGGGCAACTCTGGAATCACTGGCATATCAGGTAAATGATGTTCTTGTCGCCATGAAAGCTGATTCCGGAATTGCACTTTCTTCTTTAAAGGTAGATGGAGGAGCCAGCGCGAATAATTTCCTGATGCAGACACAGTCAGATATTATCAATGTACCGGTGAACCGCCCTCAGTGTGTAGAGACAACAGCTATGGGAGCTGCATATCTGGCCGGACTTGCAGTGGGGTATTGGAAGGATCTGGAGGATATAAAAAACAACTGGATGGTTGATCGGACTTTTGTTCCGGTTCTGGAAGAAAAGACACGGACAGAGCGGATCCAGGGATGGAAAAAGGCAGTAAAATATGCTTACGGATGGGCGAAAAAGACAGAGAGATAAGACAAAAATCACCTAATTAATACTTATTAAACACAACACATTATATTATACTGTAAAAAATGAATCCGAAAAAGAAATTTTTGCAGGTAATCAAAATCGAAGTAAACGGTCAGGTGATACGTGACATATCAAATGAAAAAGACTCCGTTTATCAGGGACTCAGTGTCGTAGAAACGGGGGCTGCATCGGGAGAAGAAAAAGAGGTGAACAGAAATCTGTTTGAACTGGATGAACTTCAAATAAAAGAATTTGAGGAAATAGGAGTAGTTTTCGGAATTATAGAAGTGACAGGAGATAAAAACAATCCTATGGAAAGACGGTACAGTGAAATCGCTTGTACAGATACGATTCCCGTAAAAACACCCAAAGGGGATGCGGCAGAAGATTCGATGAACGAATGTGGAGTGACCGGGGAACAGATGGAGCTTCTGAATACAGCGTATTGATGAAACGCCTGTTCATAAGGCTGTGAGAGAAGCTTTTGTAAATCAGATCATACATGCAGATTATCTCCCTGATGCGGGTACATTAAAAGTAATCAAGCGCTCGAATGAATTTGAATTTACGAATCCGGGAATCTTAAAACTTCCTGTGGAAGATATTTATCGTGGCGGTAATTCAAAATCAAGGAATCCACGTATGCAGACGATGTTGAGAATGGTAGGATTTGGGGACAATGCCGGTTCCGGATTCCCAGCGATTCTTGCTACATGGAAAAATGCAGGGTGGATAGAACCTGTGTTGGAAGAGGATACTGGATTAAATCAGGTGACTCTGACGCTAAAAATGATTTCCAAGTCGCAGGAAGTACAAGGAAACTCTAATCCAGAATCAATAGAAACGGCAGAAAAATTGACAGATAAAACCGTAGGATTAGAAGTAAATTTATCAGATCGTCATAAACAAATCTTGTCTCTCATGGATACAAATGTAGAGTATAGTGCGGAAGAAATTGCAGAGTTTATTGGTCTGAAAGGCTCAAGAACAAGACAATTGTTAAAAGAACTGGCTGATAAAGGAAAAATATGCTTTACAGCAGCAACGAAAAATCGAAAATATAAAAAAATATAGAAAAGTAAGAAATTCGTTCAAAAAATAAAGGCTCATAATCACCGTTGATAGGAGATTGTGAGCCTGTTCTATTATTGAGAAGGAGAAGTACGCCATTTCTTATGTGGGTCATATTTTCCACAACCATCACAAGTCTGTGGCCAGTTGATTTTCCATTCAAAATACTTATCTCTGGTAATCACACCGGATTTCAGTTCATCCATCCGAACCACCCATTCTTTCAGAAAATCATTCAGAACCCCATAATTAAACCACATACAGACAGGAGCATGGGCAGGCCAGCTATCGTTATCATGGTAGTAAACGGAAGTGTCTGCTACTTCATTGCATTTTTCACCAGGAAATTTCCGAGGAAGAAACAGGTGCAGGGCAGATGGATTAAATTCATCCAGCCAGAAATGATTATTGGAAGACGTGTTCTTTATAACGTGGATAAGATAAAAAAATATCTTGATGCAATGGCAGTGTAATGAAAGATGAGAAGATAAAATACAACAACTTTCCTTCGGAATGAAAAGTAAAAAAGGGAAAATATTCCTGTAAAACAGGCAAATAAAAATTAGCATTTTGCAGGAATTTACCCTTGGAAATCATAAAATATTATGTTAATCTGTGAGCAGATATCAGACAGTATATGACTGATACCGTCAGGACAAAAATCATTCCGAATAACGAAAAATAAAGTGAAAGGAATGATTGATATGGCAAGAAAAGATAATAAAGGCAGAAATTTAAAAACAGGTGAATATCAGCGTCCGGATGGACGTTATGAGTATCGCTACAAGGATGAAATTACCGGAAAACGTAATTCGGTTTATGCAGCTGATCTGGCGAGTCTGCGAGAAATGGAAAAGAAGATCAATAAGGATATGGATGATCTGCTTATTACAGATTCATCAGTCAAGAAGCTGACCGTAAATACGTTGTTTGAGCGATACATGGCAACAAAGAATATCAAGGAAAGAACGAAAAAGAATTATATACGTATGTGGGATTATCGGATACGAAATACTTTGGGAAATATTCGTGTTTTGGATTTTAAGACATCTCACGTAAGAACGTTCTTTTCCGCATTGTCAGATGAAGGACTGGCACACAGTACAATCAAAGGTCTTTATGGCTTATTGAATCCCAGTTTTGAACTGGCAGTGGAAGATGGGATTATCCGCAAGAATCCGGTAACAGGAACACTTGGAGATTATGGGACTCCGGCAAAGGAGAAAGAAGCACTGACGCTGGAGCAGCAGGAAAAACTTCTGAAGTTTGTGGAACAGAGTAATGTGTATAAGCCTCATCTTCCAATGATGCAGGTTATGTTTGGGGCTTGCCTGAGAGTGAGTGAAACCATCGGATTAACCTGGTCAGATGTGGATATGAAGAATCGGGAGATTCATGTAGGTGGACAGCTTGTGTATTATGAAGGTGATGAAGGATATTGTTTCCATGATTCAGAAACCAAAACGGATGCAGGAATCAGAAATATTCCTATGACACAGATGGTATATGATGCGTTCCGTAAGCAGAGAGAACTGAACCTAATGCTTGGTTTACAGAGTAATGTAGAGATAGGTGGACGCAGTGGATTCATCTTCAATACAAAGCATGGACGTCCGATTATGCCGGCGGGAGTGAACAGCTTTCTGAAAAACATTGTTAATGCCTATAATAAGAAAGAAAGCAAACTGGCAGAAGAAGAGAAGCGAGAGCCGGAGCTGATGCCGCCCATTTCATCGCATACCCTTCGTCATACGGGATGTACCAGATTGGGTGAGAACAATGTCAATCCCAAAGTTATGCAGTATGTGATGGGTCACTCAGATGCACAGATCACAATGAATGTCTACAATCATATTGCAGAGAAGTCTCACGTGGAGAATGAGATGTCTAAAATGAACCTGCCGGAAACTGTACCTGCTGTGGTATAAACCATAAGTTGTTGTCGTAAAATGTGGTAAGAAAATCAGACGAATATATTTTTCCAAAGATTTGTCGTAAAAATGTGGTCAAATCAAGAAAATCGAGTGCGAAAGCAAGTGAAAAATCCCTGTGAAGTCCGTAAAATCAAGGCTTCACAAATTCTTCACAAAATAATTAGCACTCAATGCTTGACAGTGCTAGCAAAAAGTGATATGTTATACAAGAACTAGAACAGCAAAATAAATATTGCTGCAGTTTTCAGGCAGCAATCCATTACTTTTTGTATAGATACAGGAGGAGAGCCTATGAATATCAGTAAATTTACACAGAAATCCATACAGGCTGTTCAGGATCTGGAGAAGATCGCCTACGAATACGGGAATCAGGAGGTGGAACAGGAGCATCTTCTGTATGCACTTCTGACTCAGGAAGACAGCCTGATCCTTAAGCTCATCGAGAAGATGGAGATCAATAAGGAATATTTTATAAACACAGTGAAGAAAGCACTGGATGCCAGAGTGAAGGTCAGCGGAGGAGATCTGCGGTTTGGACAGTATCTGAACAAAGCGCTGGTCAGTGCGGAGGATGAAGCAAAGGCAATGGGAGACGAGTATGTTTCCGTAGAGCATCTGTTTCTGTCTCTTCTGAAGCAGCCAAGCCCCGGCATGAAAAAAATCTTCGATGAATTCGGAATCACCCGGGAAAGATTTTTACAGGCACTTTCTACCGTAAGGGGAAATCAGAGGGTGGTCAGCGATAACCCGGAGGCAACTTATGATACTTTAAATAAATACGGAGAGGATCTGGTGGAAAAAGCCAGAAACCAGAAGCTGGATCCGGTGATCGGCCGTGATGCAGAAATCCGTAACATTGTCAGGATCCTTTCCCGTAAAACCAAAAACAACCCGGTTCTGATCGGTGAACCCGGTGTCGGCAAAACAGCTGCGATTGAAGGACTTGCACAGAGAATCGTGGCGGGAGATGTTCCGGAAGGACTGAAAAATAAAAAGATTTTTGCTCTGGACATGGGTGCGCTTGTTGCAGGAGCCAAATACAGAGGCGAGTTTGAGGAACGTCTGAAAGCGGTTCTTGAAGAAGTGAAAAAGAGCGAGGGAAACATCATTCTCTTTATTGACGAACTTCATCTGATTGTAGGTGCCGGCAAGACAGACGGTGCTATGGATGCTGGAAATATGCTGAAGCCTATGCTGGCAAGAGGAGAACTCCACTGTATTGGAGCAACGACTCTGGATGAATATCGTCAGTATATTGAAAAGGATGCAGCACTGGAACGTCGTTTTCAGCCGGTTATGGTAGACGAGCCTACAGTGGAGGATACGATTTCCATCCTTCGTGGACTGAAAGAACGTTATGAGGTATTCCATGGAGTAAAGATCACAGACAGTGCTCTTGTGGCAGCGGCAACTCTTTCTCACAGATATATTACAGACCGATTCCTTCCGGATAAGGCCATTGACCTGGTGGATGAAGCCTGCGCGCTGATCAAGACAGAGCTGGATTCCATGCCTACCGAGCTGGATGAACAGAGACGCAGGATCATGCAGATGGAGATCGAGGAGTCTGCCCTGAAAAAAGAAACGGATAATCTGAGTAAGGAACGACTGGCAGACCTCCAGAAGGAACTGGCAGATCTGCGGGATGTGTTTAACACACAGAAAGCACAGTGGGATAACGAGAAACATTCTGTAGAAAAGCTCCAGAAGCTCCGCGAGCAGATCGAGGAAGTAAATAAACAGATTCAGAAAGCACAGCAGAGCTATGACCTGGAGAAGGCGGCAGAACTTCAGTACGGAGAGCTTCCAAGACTTCAGCAGCAGCTTGAGATCGAGGAGCGCAACACGAGAGAAAGCGGTCATCAGCTGGTGCATGAGGCAGTGACGGATGATGAGATCGCAAGGATCATTTCCAGATGGACAGGAATTCCTGTAACCAGACTGACAGAGGGCGAAAGAGCCAAGCTTCTTACATTGGAGAATGAGCTTCATAAACGCGTGATCGGTCAGGATGAGGGTGTACGTCTGGTAACGGATGCGATCCTTCGTTCAAAAGCCGGAATCAAGGATCCCAGCAAGCCCATTGGTTCATTCCTGTTCCTTGGACCTACCGGTGTAGGTAAGACGGAACTGGCCAAGACTCTGGCAGCCACACTTTTTGATGATGAACAGAATATGGTTCGTATTGACATGAGTGAATATATGGAGAAATATTCCGTATCCCGCCTCATCGGAGCGCCTCCGGGATATGTAGGTTATGAAGAAGGCGGTCAGCTGACAGAGGCAGTGCGCCGGAAACCGTACAGCGTTGTGCTGTTTGATGAGATCGAAAAAGCCCATCCGGATGTATTTAATGTACTTCTTCAGGTACTGGATGACGGTCGAATCACGGATTCTCAGGGACGTACGGTAGACTTTAAGAATACGATATTGATCATGACCTCCAACATCGGTTCCCCATACCTTCTGGATGGAATTGATGAAAACGGAGAGATTAAGCCGGAGGCACAGGATATGGTCATGAATGACCTGAGAGGACATTTCCGTCCGGAATTTTTGAACCGTCTTGACGAGATAATTCTGTTTAAACCCTTGACAAAAGATAATATTGGTAACATAGTAGACCTGATGGTGGCAGAGCTGGATCAGCGTCTGTCCGACCAGGAGCTTTCCCTGACCCTGACAGAAGCAGCCAAGGCACAGGTGGTCGAAAACGGGTATGACCCGGTATACGGCGCCCGCCCGCTGAAGCGTTACCTGCAGAATTATGTGGAGACACTTGCTGCGAAGAAAATTCTTTCCGGCGATGTCCATGCAGGAGATACGCTGGAACTGGATGTCCGGGATGGGAAGTTTATTATCAATGTAAAGGATGGTAACAGATGATACCCAAGGACCCGGTAATTCTACTGAGTTATGTAAACACACAGCTTCGGGATTATTATGAATCCCTGGAGGCACTCTGTACCTGCAGAGGTCTTAAAAAACAGGAACTGGTGGAGAAGCTTAAGTCTATAGATTATGAGTATGATCAACAGACAAACCAGTTCATATAAGAAGCGGTTTCTTCCGGTTTGATTTTCGGGAGAGAAGGAAACTCTATGTGAATGGATCAACCATTTGTATAGAGTTTTTCTTATACTTTTTAAATAATACAGTTCTAAAAGGAGGGAAACAGATGATAGAAACTACAGGTACACTGTTTAACAAACTGAATAATCGTAAAAATGGCGAGGCTCTTTTGAGCCAAAAACAGACGGCTCCTACCTGTGCCCGACTTTTGCGGGAAATACTGGAGAAAGCGAAAATGTCGGTTTCGGAATGGATTGCCGGTGCAAATATCAGTAAATCATATGGATATCAAATACTGAGAGGAGAGCGGACGCCTGGACGGGATATATTACTGCGTACAGCACTTGTGGTGCAGCTTTCTCTGAAAGATACTCAGCGGTTGCTGGCGGTAGGGGGATGTGGAGCACTCTATCCAAAAGTGCGCCGGGATGCCGTAGTCATTTTTGCGCTCAACCAGAAAATGACCCTCCTGGAAACGGAAGAGCTGATTTCCTCCTTGCCGGAACGGAGTCTCTTTGACAAGGAGAAGTGATATGAACGTAAGAGAAAAATTTTTACAGGAATACCAGAGTCAGGTAATAGATTCTCTTAGACTTCCCCCTCTCCTGCATAGCCAGTATAGCACCTTATCTTGTTTAAAGGATGGAGAACGGCAGGTATATCTTATACAGGATCGAGCAGGCTGGCCTGCAGTATTGAAAATGCAGCCTGCGGGACGAGAGGATGCCTTAAGACAAGAATATGATTTGCTACAGGGGGTAAGTCATCCGCAAATTCCCCGCCCCTTGCTTTATCTGGAGTGGGAAGGAGTAGAGTATCTGGTTCGAGAATATGTGGAAGGCATTAGTCTTTATGAGCTGGTGACAGCTAAGGGGGCTCTTGCACCAGACAAAGTGCGGTCAATTGCCAAATCTCTGTGTCAGGTATTACACTATCTACATAGTCAGAGTCCGCCAGTTATATGTCGGGATGTGAAGCCTCAGAATGTAGTTTTGGATTCGTCTGGCTGCTGTCATCTCATAGATTTGGGAACTGCCCGCCGCCATCGGCCAGAAAAAAAGGGAGATACTGTGTTCCTGGGAACTCAGGCGACTGCTCCGCCAGAGCAATTTGGATACAATATGATTACCAACTGAAGGCCGGAGAAGTGACCGAAATTTATGATACGACTTTTGATAAAATGGTTACGGTCACTGTAGATCCAGACAGCACGCGAGATGGAGCAAATGATTTACGCAGTAATCTCTTTTTTGACAACTGCACCTTTGACGGAGGTCTTACTATCGTAGGCGACTATCATGCTATGGTCAGCTTGGGGGGCGGTTGTACTTTTGGTGATGATTCTACTGTTATTTGTAAAGAAGCTACATCTGGAACTGCAAAAGAAACAACACTGGAAGATAACCTGGTGAAATTGTTTGTGTCTTGTGAAGGAGTTACTGTAAATACGGAATCGGCAATGGGGGTAATTACGGATAGTCCTGATATTATTTTGAACGGTATAACTTACAGCAAAAAAGAGCTTGCTCCAGATACCGATTTTCTGGGCGTATATAGCATTTATGAAGACAGCACAATTACATATATCAAACTTGCCATCGGTGAAGATGACAGCGTAGAGTTTTTAGACTGATTATAGCTCCTCTACTTTTTGAATAGCAGAGGAGCTGTTTTTTATAATTACTCGTCTAATGATTATATTGTGAAAATAATGTGTTCAAAAGATGAAAAAAGTGTAAAGTGCACAAAAATTACTTGCCTTTTTTGTGCAAAAGAGTATCATATAAAATTAGTCGACTAATTAAAAGACAGGAGATAAAAAATGAAAACGGAAAAAGAACCAGAGGAAACCGGATTCCAGGATTTATTTGTACAGCTGAACAGAGCCTACGCATCCAAATGTTTCCGGCAGATGGCGGCTCTGGGACTTCATCCCGGCCAGATCCCCTTTATCATGCTTTTGTCCCAGCATGAGGATATGAGTCAGAAGGAGATCGCGGAGGAGCTTCAGGTAAAGCCGCCCACAGTCAATGTCATGGTGCAGCGTATGGAAAAAGCCGGAATCATCGGACGGAAGCACGATCCGGATGACCAGAGAGTAACCAGGGTTTTTCTCACAGAAAAAGGACAGGAGATGAAGACGCTTGTTGCCAGACAGGTAGAGAAAAACGAAAGCTACGTGCAGAAGGGGTTCACCGATACGGAAAAATGTCTGTTCCGTCGTTTTCTGGAGCAGATTATAGAAAATATTCACAATATCCCGGAGGATGCCGAAGGGGAAACTGAGGAAAAAGGAGAGGCTGACAATTGATCAAGTTAATGAAATATCTGAAAAGATCAGCCGGATATGTGGTGCTGATCATTGCTCTGCTGTTTCTGCAGGCATACTGTGATCTGTCGCTGCCGGATTACACTTCAAGAATCGTGAATGTGGGAATCCAGCAGAAAGGGATTGAAGATGGTGTACCTGAGAAATTGCGGAAATCCTCCATGGACAGTCTGAAACTGTTTATGAGTGAGGAGGAGGCTTCCGGGATGGAGGCGGCTTACACAGAGGAGGGGGATATCTGTACTCTCCATAAAGACATAGACAAAGAAACCAGAGAAGAGCTGAATGAAAGCCTTGGAAAACCCATGCTGATCCTTACAGGCCTTATGACAGGAGGCGGGGAGACAGAAAAAATGCTGACAGAAATGGGATTTCCAGAAGATACAGATCCCATAGAGGCCATTGCAGCGATGCCGGAAGAGGCAAGAGCACAGATGACAGAAGCCATGGAAGAGAAATTTGCGGAAATGCCGGATTCGATCATTACGCAGGCAGCAGTTTCTTATGTGCAGATGGAATATGAAGCCCTGGGAGAGGATATTGACAAAATTCAGATGAACTATATCGGAAAAGCGGGGCTGAAGATGATTCTGATGGCGCTTCTGATCATGGCAGCATCCATATCGGTGGTTTTTCTTTCTGCAAAGGTGGCTGCCAGCCTTGGACATGATATCAGAGGAGATGTTTACCGGAAAGTCATTGGATTTTCCAGCAATGAATATAATAAATTTTCCACGGCGTCTCTGATCACAAGAAGCACCAACGATGTGCAGCAGGTTCAGCAGACCATGGCCATGATGTTTCGGATCGTGCTGTATGCACCGATCATCGGTATCGGAGGTGTCCTCAGAGTTCTGGATACGGATTCTTCCATGACCTGGATTCTTGGTGTGGGAGTGGTGCTGATCCTTGTTTTGATCGGGCTTCTTTTTTCCATTGCCATGCCGAAGTTTACAAAGCTTCAGGCGCTGATCGACAGGCTGAATCTGGTTACCCGTGAAATACTTACGGGAATTCCTGTGATCCGTGCATTCAGCAGGGAAAAGCATGAGGAAGAACGCTTTGAGGATGCAAACCACATCCTGACAAAGACCAATCTGTTTGTAAACAGGTGTATGACCTTTATGATGCCGTCCATGATGCTGATCATGAATGGGATCTCTGTTCTGATCGTATACAATGGTGCCCATGCGGTGGATGCCGGAAATATGCAGGTGGGGGATATGATGGCATTTATTCAGTATGCAATGCAGATCATTATGGCTTTCCTGATGATTACAGCAATGTCTATCATGCTTCCGAGAGCCAATGTGGCGGCGCTCCGTATTGTGGAGATTCTGGAAACAGAGAATTCTCTGGAAGATCCTGAGAATCCGGTTCATCCATCTTCTGCAGAGACCGGAACAGTAGAATTTGACCATGTATCCTTTGCTTATCCGGATGCAGGAGAAAATGTACTGACGGATATCAGCTTTAAGCTTCAGAAGGGACAGACCCTTGCTGTGATCGGAAGCACCGGAAGCGGAAAAAGTACCCTGATCAATCTGATCCCCAGATTTTATGACGCAACAGAAGGGCAGGTAAAGGTAGATGGTACAGATGTCCGGGATATGGCACAGAAGGATCTGAGGGACCGTCTGGGATATGTTCCGCAGAAAGGTGTGCTTTTTTCCGGAACGATTGATTCCAATATCCGGTACGGAAAGACAGAGATTTCACGGGATCAGGTAAAAATGGCTGCGGCAGTTGCACAGGCACAGGATTTCATCGAGGAAAAGCCTCACGGCTATGATTCCCCGGTATCGCAGGGAGGTACGAATGTGTCCGGCGGACAGAAGCAGAGACTTTCCATTGCCCGGGCGATCGCAAGAGATCCGGAGATCTTTATCTTTGACGACAGCTTTTCCGCCCTTGATTTTAAGACCGATAAAACTCTGAGACAGGCATTGAAGGAGCACACCGGAAATGCGACTACTATTATCGTGGCACAGCGTATCAGTACCATTCTGGGGGCAGATCAGATCCTGGTACTGGACGAAGGAAGAATGGCAGGGCTCGGAACTCACAGAGTGCTGATGAAAAACTGTGAGGTATACCGGCAGATCGCCATGTCACAGCTATCAGAGGAGGAACTGGCAAATGAGTGAAAACAGAAGAGGCCATATGGGGGGACCCATGGGGCATGGAAGGGGAATGCATGGAGGAGAAAAAGCCAAAGACTTTAAAGGATCGATGGCAAGGATCCTCCGGTATATGGGACGGTATAAACTCCGTTTTATCCTGATGTTCTTTTTTGCAGTAGCAGGTACGATCTTTAATATCTGGGGACCTAAGGTTCTTGGAAAAGCAACCACAGAACTTTTTTCCGGACTTGTTGCAAAGGTAAACGGCACAGGGGGCATTGATTTTGAAAAAATCGGAATGATCCTTTTGAGCGTTATGGCACTGTATCTGGTAAGTTCCTGCTTCTCGTTTATACAGGGATTTGTCATGACCGGGATATCGAATGATGTGACTTATAATCTGAGAAAGGATATCTCTAAAAAGATCAACCGTCTGCCGATGAATTATTTTGAGAGCAGAACAAACGGGGAAATTCTTTCAAGGGTTACAAATGATGTGGATACCCTGCAGATGAGCCTGAATCAGAGTATGACACAGCTGATCACTTCAGTCACTACCATTATTGGCGTTCTGTTTATGATGCTGTCCATCAATGTATGGATGACACTGGCAGCTGTTCTGATTCTTCCGGTTTCCATGGTGATCATTAATTTTGTGATGAAACATTCTCAGAAATACTTCCGGGACCAGCAGAATTATCTTGGAAAAGTAAACGGACAGATTGAAGAAAATTATGGCGGACATAATGTAGTGAAAGTGTTCAGCAAGGAACAGGATGTAGTAAGAGAATTTGAAGAAGACAACAAAAAGCTTTATGAGTCGGCATGGAAATCCCAGTTCTTTTCCGGAATGATGATGCCTGTTATGCAGTTTGTAGGAAATCTGGGTTATGTAATGGTTGCCTTTCTGGGTGGTGTGTTTACCATTAAGGGAAGTATTGAGGTGGGAGATATCCAGTCCTTCTTCCAGTATATCCGAAACTTTACTCAGCCGATCCAGCAGATCGCCCAGGTGACCAACCTCCTGCAGTCATCTGCTGCGGCTTCCGAGCGGGTATTTGAATTTCTGGATGAGCCGGAAGAGGTGCAGAAGGCAGAACATCCGGTTTCTGTTGAAAATCTTTCCGGTGAGGTGCAGTTTGACCATGTTTCCTTCGGATATGATCCGGAGAAGATCATTATCCATGATTTTTCTGCAAAGGTGAAGGACGGGCAGAAGATTGCCATTGTAGGACCGACCGGTGCGGGTAAGACCACAATGGTGAAACTGCTTATGAGATTTTATGATGTAAACAGCGGACAGATCCGGGTGGACGGTCACGATATCAGGGATTTTAACAGAAGCGAGCTTCGTGAAATGTTTGGTATGGTACTTCAGGATACCTGGCTGTTTTCCGGAACAATTATGGAAAATATCCGTTACGGAAGGCTGGATGCCACTGACGAGGAGGTTATTGCAGCTGCGAAAGCGGCTCATATCCATAATTTTATCATGCAGCAGCCCGGTGGCTATCAGATGGTGCTGGATGAAGAGACCAGCAATATTTCCCAGGGGCAGAAACAGCTTCTTACCATTGCAAGAGCCATTCTTGCAGACAATAAGATCCTGATCCTGGACGAGGCAACCTCTTCGGTAGATACCCGAACCGAAATGCGGATCCAGAAAGCAATGAACAATCTGATGAAAGGAAGAACCAGCTTTGTGATCGCTCATCGCCTTTCTACCATTAAGGATGCAGATCTGATCCTGGTGATGAAGGACGGAGATATCATTGAGCAGGGAAATCATACGGAACTTCTGGAAAAAGGCGGATTTTATGCGGAACTGTATTACAGTCAGTTTGAGAACAGCGGAAAAGGCCAGATGTGTTCCTGAAAGCAGGCAGAGAGCAGCGGATGACAGAACCCTTGTCATCGGCTGCTCTTTTCGATATAATGAAAGATACTGCATGTAAAAAAGATTGTAAATCTGCTCTTTGGGGGATTGTATATTACAGTCTGATCCGGGGTATCGTGTATGATAAAAACGATACCAATAAAAAATCCAGGATAAAGGAGGATTTAACATGATTGTAACGACAACCAATGCTATAGATGGAAAAAGAATTGTAGAATATAAAGGAATCGTATTTGGTGAAGTTGTCAGCGGTGTAAATGTGCTGAGAGATTTTACCGCAGGAGTCAGAAACTTTTTTGGAGGAAGATCAGCCGGTTATGAGGAAGAACTTCAGAATGCCAGAGAAGAAGCTATCCGTGAAATGGAAGAAAGGGCAGCAGGCCGGGGCGCCAATGCAGTGATCGGCGTGGATGTAGACTATGAAGTTCTGGGAAGCGACAATGGGATGCTTATGGTCACAGTCAGCGGCACAGCTGTTGTAGTGTCATAGTTTTATGCCTGAAGAAAAGACAGGACGGGAATATCTGGATCAGGTACTTTCCTGCCTCCGCAAGAGACTGGAGGAGGTCAATGCTTCTATTGAGGCAGGCGCCAGAGAGATTGAAGACATGCATGAATACTACTGGGAAAATTATACGGAAATGGACCAGTACGGATATGAGGAATTTGATAACCGGCAGGCGCTTCTGGCACAGGTAAATGCCAACCAGGAGCAGCTTCTTCTGCGCAAGAGGTTTCGGAATATGCTGGATTCCCCATTTTTTGGAAGAGTGGATTTTATCTATGAAGGAGATGAGGAGCCGGAGCAGTTTTATATCGGAATCGGCAATCTGGCGGAGCAGGCAGGCGGGCGTCCTCTGGTTAATGACTGGAGAGCTCCTGTCAGCGGACTGTTTTATGATTTTGATAAAGGACGGGCATCTTATGAAGCGCCGATGGGAATGCTTACCGGAGAGATCAGCTCCAAGTGGCAGTATAAGATCCGCCGCGGAGAAATGGTCTATGAATTTGAAAGTGATATCAAGATCGATGACGACATCCTGAAAGCAGAGCTCGGAAGCAGCGGCGAGGTGCAGCTGAAAAACATCATCCGTACCATACAGAAGGAACAGAATGCGATCATCCGTAATATGGAAGACCGGATCATGGCGATCCAGGGAACTGCCGGAAGCGGTAAGACCTCTGTGGCGCTCCACAGGATCGCCTATCTGCTTTATCACGACAGAAAGAACCTGAAATCTTCCAACATTCTGATTCTTTCACCCAACAGTGTGTTTGCAGATTACATTTCTCATATCCTGCCGGAACTTGGAGAAGAAAATATCCGGGAAATGAGCTTTGACCTTTTTGCTTATAGGGATCTTCAGGATATCGCAGCTGACTGTGAGGACAAGTACGACCAGATTGAGAAAGCGGTGCAGAATTCTTCCACCTGGAAGCAGTACAGGGAAAAGCAGTCTCCGGAATTTGCCTCCCGGCTGGACGGCTTCATGCTGGAACTGGAGGATGAGCTGATGAATTTCCGGGAAGTGGAATATAAAGGCTGTATTCTGACAGAATCAGAAATCATCCGGCTGTTTTATGACAGATTTCCGGATATTCCGCTTTTATCCAGGATGGAAGCCATTGCGGAATATTTTATCGATCAGGTGGAAACACTACGTGACAGAGATCTTTCTGAAGAGGAAAGAGAGGAGATCACGGATAAATTTATGAAAATGTACAGCACCAGAGACTGCTATGTGCTTTACAGCCGTTTTCTGGACAGAGAGGGGTATCGGCCTTTGCCGAAACGTCCTGTGGAAAAACGTGCGCTTAAATATGAGGATGTCTACCCGCTTCTTTATCTGAAGCATCATCTGATCCGGTGCAGGACACACAGCGAGATCCGTCATCTGGTTGTGGATGAGATGCAGGACTATTCCTGGATCCAGTATCTCCTTCTTCAGAAGCTTTTTCCCTGCAGGATGACGATCCTGGGAGACAAGGCTCAGACCATGGAGGAAGAGCAGCAGGATGTGATGAAGTTCCTGCCGAAGATTTTTGGAAGAAATATCCGGAAGATCTATATGAACAGAAGCTATCGGAATACCGTAGAGATCGCGGAATATGCCAACCGTCTGGCGGGGATCACGGATATGGAACTGTTTGAACGCCATGGAGCGCCGGTTCGGGAGGAAAGCTTTATATCACAGGAGGCGGCTCTGGATGCTGTCCTTGAAGGCTGGCTGCAGGCAGAGGACCGTCTGGAAACGGCGGCAGTGATCCTGATGACAGAAAAAGAGGCCAATGAGGCTTTCCTGTATCTGAAAAAACGTCTGGAGGATCTGGAACCGGAGAAAGCAGACAGACTGACCTATCTTGACAGGAACAGCGGTAAATTTCAGAAGGGATTGACGGTGACAACCTTTTATCTGGCAAAGGGACTGGAATTTGACAGAGTTTATGGTGTGTTCAGTGGGAAAGGCCAGAGTCCGTTAAGGACACAGGCAGAATATATTACGGCAACCAGAGCACTCCATGAATTGTTCATGTACAGGATATGAAACAGAAAATATGACAGAAGTTTATATTTTCTTCATAGGATTTTCACATTGCGGTGGGGAAATTTTATTGACAGGCATGTAATAAAATTGTAAAATATGGTACAAAGGGTCTGCAAGGATCCAGAATTCTTAAGGAGGATATTATGAAGAACAAAAAAATACTTGCTGTTTTAGCGGTTACCATATCAGCATCAGTTTTTATGGCAGGATGCAGCTTTGGCGGTGATGAACCGGAGACACAGAAGGTAGTCAGTGTTACACCGGCTCCGGAAGTGACCAAGGCTCCTACAGCAACACCGACCATTGCGCCTGATGTGCAGAATACCACATATACCTCTGCAGATAAGTCTGTTTCTATCAATCTTCCGGATGCTACCTGGTCAAACAAGACAGATGAAGCAGATACGATCAGTTTTGAGTCACCGGATAACGGAAATATCCTGATCCTTCATGGACAGGGTGAGGAGACTATGGCTGCAACTGTGATCCCAAGCACCCAGGATATGGCAGTTTCTCTGGAACAGGCAGATGGAGACAAGGTTCAGGGGACAGATTTTGAAATCCAGGATTATAAGGCAGAGGATGTAAACGGTATTGGCGTTTACAGCTATGTAACGAAGATGCTGAACACAGAAAAGAGCGGCGGTTCTCTTTATGTGATCCATAAAGTATTTGCCAATGCAGGTGAGTTTTATACCATTGAAGCTTCTGTAAAGAAAGAGGAGGCTCTTGCCTCTGTTAAGAGTGCGGTAGATTCTTTCAGGATCCTTGGAAATTCTTCCCTGAAGGAAGCAGCGCCGGGAACAGCTCCGGCTGCAGGAAATACTGAAGGAACGGATGCAGCGGCAGGAACGGATGCAGGAGCCGGGGATGCAGCAGCAGGAACCGATGCGGGAGCAGGAACGGATGCAGGAACCGGAGATGCAGCGGCAGGAACGGATGCAGGAGCCGGAGATACAGCAGGAACAGATACAGGAGCTGATGCAGGTGCTTCTTCCGGAACTACCAATTCCGGTGGGTTTACAGAGGAACAGCTCAGCAGTACAGATGCTACGAGAACGATCTACAGAAACTCTGACGGACATCCGATCGTGATCCAGCCGGATGGAAATGGAAGCTGGGTAGACTTTGACGGTAATACTTATAACTTTGCAAATGACGAGGACGTTTATGCAGAGGACGGAACCGATTATTACTGGCACGGAGAGGCTGCAGACGTATACTATATGCCAGTTCAGTAATTACGGCAGGAGTATCATATGGCAGACAGTAAAGGCAGGTGAGAGATCATCTGCCTTTTTATAAGGAGTGAGACAGTGGAATCATACGGAAAATTTGCGCAGGTCTATGATATGTTCATGGATAATATAGATTATGAAATCTGGGCGGAATATATAGAAGGACATCTGAAAGCCCGGGGGATAGAAGAGGGGCTTGTGCTGGAGCTGGGCTGCGGCACAGGTACGATGACAGGATTGCTGGCACAAAAAGGATATGATATGATCGGTGTGGACAATTCTGAAGAAATGCTGGCAGAAGCCATGAAGAAGAAAATGGAGACCGGACAGGATATTTTGTATCTTTTGCAGGATATGCAGGAGTTTGAACTGTATGGGACGGTGCGGGCAGTGGTAAGCGTCTGCGACAGCCTGAACTATATCACGGACAGAGAGGAACTTCTTCAGGTATTCCGTCTGGTAAATAATTATCTGGATCCGCAGGGGATTTTTCTGTTTGATATGAATACCGTACATAAGTACAGAGATATTCTTGGAGAGACTACGATTGCGGAAAACCGTGATGAGGGAAGTTTTATCTGGGAAAACAGCTATGATCCGGAAAACGGAATCAATATTTATGAGCTGGCAGTTTTTCTTCCGCGGGAGGATGGCCTCTATGAAAAATGTGAGGAACTGCATTGTCAGAAAGCCTATGAACAGAAAGAGATACAGGATCTGATCCGGGAGGCAGGGATGGAGCTTCTGGCGGTTTATGATGCCTATACCATGGAACCTGCCCGGGAGGACAGTGAACGTCTGTTTTTTGTGGCGAGAGAAAAAGGAAAAGAAGTTTAAGAAAATAATTTCAGAATAGATTGATCCAGGAGGAAAGAAATGAAAGATTATATTGTAAGAGCAACTGCTGCAGACAGCCAGATCCGTGCATTTGCAGCTGTGACAAAAGAGACAGTGGAGGCAGCCAGAAAAGCACATAATACCAGCCCGGTGGCAACGGCTGCTCTGGGGCGGCTTCTTACGGCAGGCGCAATGATGGGTGTGATGATGAAGGGAGAAAAAGATATCCTTACGCTTCAGATCAAGGCGGATGGCCCGATTAATGGAATCACTGTTACCGCAGATTCCCAGGGAAGAGTGAAAGGCTATGTAGGAAATCCGGAAGTGATCCTTCCTGCAAATGCAAAGGGAAAGCTGGATGTGTCCGGCGCTGTGGGGAATGGTTTCCTGAATGTGATCAAGGATATGGGTCTGAAAGAGCCTTATTCCGGACGGGTGGATCTGCAGACCGGAGAGATCGCAGAGGACCTGACCTATTATTTTGCAGTCAGTGAGCAGGTTCCGTCAGCGGTAGGCCTTGGAGTCCTGATGAACAAGGGCAACACGGTACAGCAGGCAGGGGGATTTATTGTGCAGGTTATGCCTTTTGCAGAAGAAAAAACCATTGCAAAGCTGGAGGAGAATATCCAGAAGATCCAGTCCGTTACGACACTTCTGGAGCAGGGACACACACCGGAAAGTCTTCTTGAGGCAGTATTTGAAGGCTTTGATGTGGAGATCATGGATAAGGTTCCGGCAGAGTTTTACTGTAACTGCAGTAAGGAACGAGTGGAAAAAGCGCTGATCAGTATCGGACGCAAGGATCTGAATGAGATGATCCAGGAAGGCAAGGAAGTGGAACTGAACTGTCATTTCTGCAATACCAATTATGTATTCAGTGTGGAGGAACTGAAAGAAATCCTCAGAAAATGTAAATAAGAGCTGTGATAAGATGCCGTGTGAACAGGAACGCCGCGGATGTCCGGTGGTAACGGACAGGAAAGGGGAAAATATGAAGGATGGATTTATAAAGGTAAGTGCGGGAACTCCGGATGTAAGAGTGGGAGACTGCGAATACAATGCAGATGAGATCATCCGCATGGCACATGAAATGGAAGGAGAAGGCGCCAGGGTCATGGTGTTTCCGGAGCTTTGTATCACCTCCTACAGCTGCGGTGATCTTTTCTGGCAGGAAACGCTTCTCAATGAGGCAAAGGCACAGTTGCTCCGTATTGCAGAAGAAACAGGAGATGTGGACGGACTGATTTTTGTAGGGCTTCCTATGGAATATAACGGAAAGCTTTATAACATGGCTGCCGGGATCAGTGGAGGAGAAATCCTTGGTCTGGTACCAAAAATCAATATCCCGAATTATAATGAGTTTTATGAAAGCCGTTATTTTACATCCGGAAAAGATGTGAACGGGTGGGTTACGTTCTGTCACAGCGACAGCTTTGACACCGGGTATCCGGATTATGAAGTTGCGGTTTCTCCGTACTTACTTTTTTCCTGTCCGCAGATGCCGGAGCTGAAGGTGGCTGCAGAAATCTGTGAGGATCTCTGGGTGGCAGATCCGCCAAGTACCCGTCACGCTTATCATGGAGCGACCCTGATCGTGAATCTTTCTGCCAGTGACGAGCTGGTAGGAAAGGACAGTTACCGGAGAAATCTGGTCAGCAGCCAGTCTGCAAGACTGGTATGCGGTTATGTTTATGCTTCTGCCGGAATCGGGGAATCTACCCAGGATGTAGTATATGCAGGTCATGATCTGATCGCGGAAAATGGCACAGTCCTTGCAGAAAGCCGGAAGTTTACAAACGGAGCGGTATATGGAGTAATGGATCTCAGGAAGCTGGTCAATGAGCGCAGACGGATGACTACCTTTCAGTTTGCGGCGGACAGAGAGCAGGAAAAGGAAATTTTTTATGACGAAGTGTTTTTTGATCTGCAGACAACAGAGACAGATCTGACCGGTCTGATCGATTCCAGACCTTTTGTTCCCGCATCTGTGGAAGAGAGGGATCGCCGCTGCGATGAGATCCTGAATATCCAGGCCGCAGGTCTGCGGAGACGGCTTGCACATATCCACTGCCAGAATGCGGTGATCGGTCTGTCCGGTGGACTGGATTCCACTCTTGCACTTCTGGTGACTGTCCGTGCTTTTGACATGCTGGGAATTCCGAGAGAAAAGATCACAGCAGTGACCATGCCATGTTTCGGAACGACAGACAGAACCTACAACAATGCCTGCCAGCTGAGCCGCTGTCTGGGGACAGAGCTTCGTGAGGTAAATATCCGGGAGGCTGTAAGTCTTCATTTCCGGGATATTGGACATGATCCTGAGATCCACGACGTCACATACGAAAACAGTCAGGCGAGAGAGCGGACGCAGATCCTCATGGACATTGCAAACCAGAAAGGCGGCATTGTGATCGGAACCGGCGATCTGTCTGAGCTGGCGCTGGGATGGGCTACCTTTAACGGGGATCATATGTCCATGTACGGAGTCAACGGCTCTGTCCCGAAGACACTGGTGCGTCATCTGGTAAGATATTATGCAGATACCTGCGAAGAAAAAATACTGTCAGAGATTCTTCTGGATATTCTGGATACTCCGGTAAGCCCGGAACTGCTTCCGCCAAAGGACGGAAAGATCGCTCAGAAAACAGAAGATCTGGTAGGCCCTTATGAGCTTCATGACTTTTTCCTGTATCACATGCTCCGCTGGACCTGTCCTCCTGCAAAAATTTTCCGCATGGCAAAGAATGCGTTTGCCGGAGAATATGATGAGGAAACCATACTGAAATGGCTGAAGACCTTTTACAGACGGTTCTTTACCCAGCAGTTTAAGCGTTCCTGTCTGCCGGACGGCCCGAAGGTGGGCAGTGTGGCAGTTTCTCCAAGAGGAGATCTGCGTATGCCGAGTGATGCCTGTGGAACCTTGTGGGTGAGAGAAGCAGATCAGATAAAAATCTGAATAACACCCGTTATCGGAAAAATTGGAACATCCGGTAACGGGTGTTTTTTAATGGATCTCAGCCTTTTGCACTGCATCCTGGATGGCGTGTATCAGCATCAGGGAGGTGTATTTCTGATCGCTGGCATATTCCAGCTGATCCAGCTCGCAGCCACTGTAGATCTGGCTTGCCAGTTCTTCAATGGCAGGCTCTACAAGTGGAAACATGGCGGCTGTGCTTTCACTTAAGTTTGCCAGATGGATAGACTGTATCCTGTCTGCATCTACAGTGACCTCTACGTCAAAGCTGTTTCCGTTCAGCGCAATGGAAGAACGGTAGATTCCCGGAGTGTAGATGGCTTCCGGATCTGAGGAAGCTGTTTTTGCCCTGCCGGGACCGAACATGACAAATAACAGCACTCCCAGGATGGTAAGAAATAAAAGGAAGATACCTGTGTAGATGATCTCCTTCATATGTAAAACAATGATCTTGGTTCTGGAACTCATATGGCTGCCTCCTGGTCAGAATATGTAAGGACTGTTGCGAATAGTGACTGTATGGATCATACAGGATAGGAAAAGAACTTATGATTTATCATATGCGGTAGGTTCCGGCTTTATGAAAAAAATGAGCGATTGTAGAAATCGAACGTATGTGCTATAATGAAAGAAAAAATTCAGGGAGGAAATTATGCCGCTTCAGTTTATCATTGGAAATTCCGGTGCAGGGAAATCTTATACCGCGTTTCAGAGCCTGATCTCTGATGCCATGTCCCACCCGGAGAAGCTTTATTATGTGATCGTACCGGAGCAGTTTACCATGCAGACCCAGAAAACTCTGGTGCAGATGCACCCGGACGGCGGGATTTTGAATATTGACGTTCTGAGTTTTGAACGTCTTGCCTATCGTGTACTGGAAGAAACCGGCGGCGATATCAGAAGCGTACTGGAAGAAACCGGAAAAAATATGGTCCTCCAGAAACTGGTCCAGAAACACCAGAAGGAACTGGTATATCTGAAAAACCAGATGAAAAAGCCGGGATATCTGGATGAAGTAAAATCGTTGATCTCAGAATTTATGCAGTACCGGGTAGGGGATGAGGAAATACAGAAGATGCAGGAGGATGCGTCGGACAGAACGCTTCTTCAAATGAAACTGCAGGACGTTTCTGTGCTGTATCATGGATTCCGGGACTATCTGAAAGACCATTATATAACGGCAGAGGAGATTCTGGAGATTCTGGCAAAGCAGATTGTTTTTTCGGAAAAACTGAAAGGCAGTGTTCTGCTGCTGGATGGATTTACCGGTTTTACGCCGATCCAGATCCAGGTGATCCGGGAGCTGCTTGCCTCGTGTGAAAAGGTATCTGTTACAGTGACCATGGACGTGCGGGAGCCGTTTCTGTATAAAGAAAAATCGCATCAGCTTTTTTATATGAGCCACAAGATGATCCGGAGTCTCTGTGACCTGACGAAGGATATTCTGGATCCGGTCTGGATAGAGCCGGGCAGTAAGTCCCGCCATGCCCGGGCAGAGTCTCTGGCGTTTCTGGAGCAGAATATTTTCCGGTATCACAAAAAAACATTTTCCGGCAAACAGGATTCCATAAGGATTTTCTGTGCAGGAGATCCGGTCAGGGAGATGGAGGAGACGGCAAGAAGGATTCTTCGGCTCGTTCGGGAGAAGGGCTGCCGTTATGGAGAGATCGCGGTGATCACGGGAGATCTGGAAACATACGGAAGTCTTGCGCGGCAGGCATTTGAAGATGCCGGAATCCCTTTCTTTGTGGATGAAAAACATTCGATTCTTATGAATCCTTTTGTGGAATATATACGGGCTGCCCTGGAAATGGCTGCTCAGGGATTTTCTTATGAAAGTGTATTTCGATATCTTCGATGTGGTATGTCTGATGTGACCAGAGAAGAGACTGACTGGCTGGAGAACTACGCAGTGGCTCTGGGAATCCGCGGATTCAAACGGTGGAAGGAAAAGTGGGTGCGCGTTTATCGGGGAATGAAGGAGGAATCTCTTCTGGAGATCAACCGGATCCGTGAGAAATTTACAGAAGAAACCGAGGCGCTGGCTGTGGGGTTCTCAGGAAAAAAGAAAACAGTCAGGGAATATTGCCAGTATCTTTATGAGTTTATCGTAAAAAGCCGTATTCAGGAAAAATTAAAGATCCAGGAGGAGATTTTTGCACAAAAAGGCAGCCGCGCAATGGAAAAGGAGTATGCTCAGATTTATGGGATCGTTATGGAGCTTCTGGATAAAATGGCGGAGATTCTGGGAGAGGAAACGGTATCTCCGGAAGAATTCCGACAGATTCTGGAAACCGGAATGTCTCAGGCAAAAGTCGCGCTGATCCCTCCGGGAATCGATCAGGTTCTCATTGGAGATATGGAGAGAACCAGACTGAAGGATATACGGGCGCTGTTTTTTGTGGGGATGAATGAGGGAAATATTCCCAAGAATACAGAATCCGGCGGACTTCTTACAGAGCTGGACAGAGATTTTTTTGAGGATCAGGGTGTGGAGCTTGCTCCGGGTCCAAAAGAACTGATGAATATGCAGAGATTTTATCTGTATCTGAATCTGACCCGGCCTTCTGAGTATCTGTATCTTTCCTACAGCTGTTCCAATGCCAAAGGAGATGCGGTCAGCCCTGCCTATCTGATCGGCACCATCCGGAAACTGTTTCCGGAGCTTTCGACAGAACGGGCAGAGGAGCCGGAGAACCTTCTGGATCTTCTGGAAACCCCTTCCACAGGCTTTGGATTTCTTCTGTCCGGTCTGGAGAATGAAGAAATGCAGCGGGAACCTTTGTTCCGGGAATTATACAGCTGGTATCTGAGAAGCCCGGAATACCGGGATCTTACCAGGAAGCTTACAGAGGCTGCCTTTGCCCGGAAACCGGCAGACAGAATCAGTGAAAGTGTGGCAAAGGCGTTGTATGGTGAAATTTCCGAGTACAGTGCCACCCGCCTGGAACGGTTTTCCGCCTGTGCTTTTGCACATTTCCTTCAGTATGGCCTTGTTGTGACAGAGCGGGCGGAATATGAATTTCGTGCGATGGATATGGGAAACGTACTTCATCAGGCTCTGGAAAAATTTGCGGCAGAGCTTCGGAGAAAAGGCCTTGACTGGGCAGAACTGGAGGAAGAGCAGAGAGACCGGATCGCAGAATACTGTATGGAGCAGGTGGCGGCAGATTATGGAAATACGATCCTGAAAAGCAGCGCCAGAAACCAGTATATGATCCAGCGTACGCTCCGTATTCTCAAGCGTACCGTATGGGCGCTGCAGGAACAGTTGCGCTGTGGGAAGTTTGTACCGGAGGGCTTCGAGGTTTCCATCGGCGGCGGAAGGATTGACCGTCTGGATGTCCTGAAAGAGGACAGGAAGGTTTATGTGAAGGTCATTGACTATAAGTCCGGAAATACCTCGTTTGACCTGGTGGGAGTTTATTATGGTCTTCAGCTTCAGCTTGTAGTTTATATGGATGCTGCCATGGAGACAGAAAAAAACAAACATCCGGACTGTCAGATCGAGCCTGCGGGAATCTTTTATTATAACATCAAGGATCCCATGATCCAGACGGCTATCCGGGATGATCTTCAGAATCTTGAGAAAAAAATCTATAAGGAGCTGAAAATGAACGGGCTGGTAAATTCTTCGGATGATATCATTTATAAAATAGATGCAGGAGCTTCTTCTCTGCCTGTTTCCTTCAAAAAAGACGGAGGTTTCAGAAAGGGATCTTCTGTGGCGACCAGAGAGCAGTTTCAGCTTCTGAACCAGTATGTCAAAAACAAGATCGCAGAGATCCGTTCGCACATTCTTTCCGGAGATGCGGAGGTCTCTCCTTATGAAATGGGAAAGAAAAATGCGTGTGCCTACTGCGCTTATCAGGGGGTGTGCGGGTTTGACAAAAAGATCCCGGGTTATGAATACAGACGTCTGAGACAGTTTGCTGATGAGGAAATCTGGAAATATATGGAAATGGAGGCGAAATGAAATGGCGGTCACATGGACGGAAGAACAGCAAAAAGTAATTTCCCTCAGAAACCGGAATATTCTGGTTTCTGCAGCAGCCGGATCCGGTAAGACAGCGGTTCTGGTAGAGCGGATCCTGAGCAAAATCCTGGACAGGGAGCATCCGGTAGATGTAGACCGGCTGCTGATCATGACTTTTACAAGAGCGGCTGCAGGGGAAATGAAGGAACGACTGTCTGCAGCACTGGAAAAGGCTCTTTATGAGGATCCGGACAATGCCCATCTCCAGAAGCAGATGACGCTGATCCATACGGCTCAGATCACAACGATAGATGGATTCTGTTCTTATATCATCCGGAATTATTTTCACATGATCGGGCTGGATCCGGGCTACCGTACAGCGGAGGAAGGAGAGCTGAAGCTCCTTCGGGAAGATGTGGTCAAAGAAGTTCTGGAGGATGCCTACGAAAAAAAAGAAGAGAAATTTCTCCGGCTGGTGGAATGTTATGCGCCGGGAAAAACAGATGAGGGGCTGAAGGACCTGATCTTGAAGGTGTACGAAGCAGCTATGAGTCATCCTTTCCCGGAAGAGTGGCTGGAAACCTGTCTGCAGGCATATCAGGTGGATAACCCTGAGCAAATCTATCAGTCCCGGTGGATCACAGTCCTGTGGAATGAAATGGAAGAGAATGTTCAGGAGGCGGAGCATCTCATTCAAAAAGCCAGATCGGTATGTCTGGAAGAAGACGGTCCTCTTCCTTATCTGGATGCCCTGGACAGTGATCTTGGAATGGTGACTGTCCTGAAAAAAGCAATAGAAGAAAGAGATTACGGGAAATTAAAGCAGATGGCAGAGGAACTGTCCTTTCAGGCGCTGTCCCGTAAAAAAGCATCCGACGTAGATCCGGCAAAAAAAGATTGGGTAAAGAATCTTCGGGACGAAGAAAAGGGAATCCTGAAAGAGCTGATTGAGAAATACCTTTACTGGGATGAGGATGAATTACTGGATATGGTAAATCTGTGCAGAACACCGCTGGAGAGCCTTGTGGAACTGGTAAAGGAATTTCAGGAACGGTTTGCGCAGAAAAAAAGAGAAAAAAACATTCTCGATTTTACAGATATGGAGCACTTTGCCCTGCACATTCTGGCAGAAAAAGAAGGAGATCAGATCATTCCCAGTCAGGCGGCCAGAGAGCTTTCTGAAAAATATGAGGAAGTGATGATTGATGAGTATCAGGACAGCAACTCTGTACAGGAGATGATCACGACCCTGGTATCCGGATGGACCGGAAACAGAAAGAATATTTTTATGGTAGGAGATGTAAAGCAGAGTATTTACCGTTTCCGACTGGCAAGACCGGAGCTTTTTATGGAAAAATATCACAGTTATTCGACCTCAGACAGCCCGGAGCAGCGGATTGACCTTCACAAAAATTTCCGCAGCCGTCATCAGGTACTTACTTCGGTCAATTATATTTTTAACAGGATCATGGGAGCTGAGGTAGGCGGGATTGATTATGACAGCAGTAATGCTCTTTATCCCGGCGCTGTTTTTCCGGAAGGTCCGGATGAAAGCTTTTATACCACAGAAGTCCTTCTGGTGGAAAAGGACGGAGAAGAGCTGGAGGAGGAAAGCGGAAACCAGACAGACAGAGAACTGGAGGCGCTTGCCATTGCAGGAGTGATCTCCCGGATCGTGGGAAAAGAAAAGATCCTTGATAAAGAAACCGGAACTTACCGGCCTGTGGAATACGGGGATATTGTGATCCTTCTCCGATCTGCTTACGGATGGGCGGAAACCTTCCGTGAGGTTCTGATCTCCAGAGGGATTCCTGCTTATACTTCATCCAGAACCGGATACTTTTCTGCGCAGGAGGTGGTGAATCTTCTGAATTATTTGAGGATATGCGACAATCCTCTTCAGGATATCCCTCTTACCGGTGTGCTTCATTCTCCGATGGCAGGATGCAGTACACAGGAATTGGGAGAATTGAGGAAAGCATGTCCGAAGGGGCTGATCTATGAATGTATCTGCCAGTTTGTGGAAAGAGAAAGCTTTGAGACAGAAGAGGAAGAGAAGCTCAGGGATAAGCTGGCCGATTTTCTGGAACAGCTTCGGGAAATACGGGATATGTCTGCCTATACTCCGGTTCACCAGCTGATTCTGCATATCCTGAAAGTGACCGGATATGAAGATTACGTTCGGGCGCTCCCGGGAGGCAGCCAGAGAGGGGCTAACCTCCGTATGCTGGTGGAAAAAGCCATGGATTATGAAAAAACCAGTTACCGGGGACTGTTTAATTTTGTGCGTTATATTGAAAATCTTCAGAAATATGAGGTAGATTTCGGGGAAGTCAATGTGATCGATGCCGGAAAAGGTTCCGTACAGATCATGACAGTACACAAAAGTAAAGGACTGGAGTTTCCTGTTGTTTTTGCGGCCGGTATGGGAAAACAGTTTAATTTTCAGGACATCAATGCCAGGTTTCTCATCCATCCGGATCTTGGCTTTGGAACGGATGTGATCCTTCCGGAAAAAAGGCTGATGGCTTCCACACCTCAGAAACAGGTAATCCGGAATGTTCAGAAAAGGGAAAGTCTCGGAGAAGAACTGCGTGTGCTGTATGTGGCACTGACCCGGGCAAAGGAAAAATTATATATCACAGGCACCATAGCGGGGATGGAAGAAAAAGTTTCAAATCTCTGGAACGGAAGGGAAGATGCAGAAAACCGTATTCCTCTGGGACAGCGTACACGGGCAAAAACCTTCTGGGATTATATTCTTCCTGCTCTGAGCCTTCATCCTGCCATGAAAGAACTGTATATGGAATATATTTTTTGTACAGAGACACAGGAAGGCTGGTGTGACGGAAAAACAGATTTTATTGTGAGAAAAATCACAGCGGCAGATCTGATACAGAATGAAATTGTGGATATGATAGAACAGCAGATACGGGAACAGGTGCTGAAAAACTGGGACAGCAGTAAAATTTATGACCAGCAGATCCATGACATCCTGGAAAAAAGATTTGACTTTCGTTATCCTTACCGCTATCTGGAGGAAATGCCGGTGAAAGTCAGTGTTTCGGATCTGAAAAAAAGAAGCTGGCAGGATGAAATGGAACTGGAAGAAAATACGCTTGCAGAACCGGATATTGTTCCTCTGATCCCAAGATTTATTTCAGAAGAATCACAGAGCTGCCAGGGGGCTGCCCGGGGAACTGCTTATCATCGGGTAATGGAATGTCTGGATTATAAGAAAACAGGATCTTATGAGGAGATCAAGGCACAGCTCCTTCGTCTGAAGGAACAGAAAAAACTGGCGGAAGAAGAGGCTTCCAGTATCCATATTAAAGATATCCTGGAATTTGCGGCTTCCGATCTGGGACAGAGAATGAAAACGGCAGCGGAAAAAGGCTGTCTTTTCCGGGAGCAGCCTTTTGTAATTGCGGTAGAAGCCTCCGAATTAGATGAGCTGTGGGATGGAGAAGAGAAGATTCTTATACAGGGAATCATTGACTCGTATTTTCTGGAAGAAGATGAGATCGTACTTGTAGATTATAAGACAGACCGTGTTCAGAGAGGGGAGGAGCCTCTTCTGATCGCCCGTTACCGCAGTCAGCTTAAGGATTATGCACGGGCGCTTCAGAAGATGAGAAAGAAAAAAGTAAAGGAGTGTCTGATCTACTCCTTTGCACTTGATAAGGCAATACAGGTAAGATAAAGGTGCGGAGAGCCGCCGCTCAGACTCTCCACCCGGCGGGATATTTATTTTTCAGGGTACCGTTTACCAGCTTGCCGAAGCCCAGAGGATAGCCTTCGACACAGAGAAGATGCCAGCCTTTTTTGTTAGCGGCTTCCCCTTCTTCAATAAGAAGAGTTTCTCCTTTCAGATAGCGGGTAAGACGAGGGTCATCTACAGGAAGGGAGATCACAGCCCTTGCATCGCCTTTGTGAAGAGCAAGGGCGAAGGGCTGTGACGGCTCGAATCGGTTCTTCTTCAGATCCCCCAGATAGAGACCGTTCCGTAAAAAGGTAAGCCCGCGGAAATTACTGTTTACCGGAGGATGATAATAGACTTTATCGCCTCTTGTTTCCACACGATTCCGGTCAAAAGGTTTCCCTCCCAGAGACCTTAGTCCGATCTCTTCAAAAAACAGACGGAGCCATTTTTCTGTATCTGGATCAGGGCGGACAGAAGCCGGCTGCTGAATCCGGTCCGTCTGACCTTTTTTTTGGAGGAGAGCCAGGAAATGACCTTCGCCATTCATTTTGTGAGGGAAGAGGCGTACACATTTTGCCAATTCTCTGTTTCCGTTTCCCCATTCCGGTACCCCGTGAGAAAAGCCCTCATATTCCGGAAGAGACAGAAGTTCCATGTCTGTCCTGTTTTCCAGAAGATAACCAATGGTACCTTCGTCCTCCTCCGGAGCAAAGGTACAGGTAGAGTAGAGCAGGAGCCCTCCGGGACGGAGCATGTCTGCAGCCTGGAGAATCAGTTCTCTCTGAATGGAAGCCAGTTCGCTGGATTTTTGAGGAGTCCAGTCTTTGGCCAGAGCCTCTTCTTTCCGGAACATTCCTTCGCCGGAGCAGGGGGCGTCCAGAAGGATCTTATGGAAAAATTCCGGGAATTTTTCTGCCAGATGCGCAGGTGTCTCATTTGTTATAAAGCTGTTGGAGATTCCAAACAGTTCCATATTACGAAGAAGCGCCTTTGTTCGGGAAGCGCTGATGTCATTTGCAATCAGAAGCCCTTCTCCCTGCAGAGCTGCACCCAGAGCGGTGGCTTTTCCGCCGGGAGCTGCGCAGAGATCCAGGACGGTTTCACCGGGCTCTGCAGGAAGACAGGCAGCAGGTGTCATAGCGCTGGGTTCCTGGAGATAGTAAAGACCAGCCTGATAAAGCGGACATCTGGAAGGGCGGATCTCTTCTGTATAGAAATAGCCGTTTGTTGTCCAGGGAATCGGACTTACGGGAAAAGGAACGATCCGTTCAAATTCCTCACAGCTTATTTTTGATGTATTGACACGAAGTCCATAAGTTCTGGGGGAATGATAGCTTTCTAAAAACGCGTCATATTCACTTCCGAGCATTTCTTTCATGCGGTCAAGAAAAGGCACGGGCAGCAGTTCGATATTGGATAATTCTCCCATGGTAACCTCCAGTATTATTTATTGGAATGTCAGGATCCGTCATGCAGGACGATCTGCCGGGGATCTGGCATCTAATGTTCATCATATCACAGATGGCCTGATTTGACATCTGCCTTTTTCTATTTGCATGCAGGTTTCTCAGCTTGAGAACTATGTAGGAAAAGGTGTTGACTGTCTGGTTATTGCAGCAATCGACTCCGGTGTACTTGTAAACGCTGAGTCACAGGCTAAGGAAGCAGGTATCCCGATCATCGCTTACAACCGTCTTCTGATGGACACAGACGCTGTTTCTTACTACGCAACTTTCGATAACAAGGGTGTTGGTACTGTTATCGGTAACTACATCAAAGAGAACAAAGATCTTGATGCAGCTCGCGAGGCTGGTGAGTCCTATACCATCGAGTTCTTCATGGGATCTCCGGATGATAATAACGCGCTCTTCCTGTACAATGGTATCATGGAAGTACTTCAGGAGTATCTGGATGACGGAACTCTGGTATGTAAATCCGGAAGAACTTCTTTTGAGGACACATGTATCCTCAGATGGTCTCAGGAAACAGCTCAGGCTAACTGCGAGAACATCCTGACAGCAAACTATGGAGGATTACACCTATAATCTGGTTACCGGTAAAGAAGGAATCCTGCAGGCACATATGCTTGAGGTTTGTCCGACAATCGCAGACGGTCCTGTCAGCATCCGTGTAAATCCGCTTTCCATGGGTGATCGCGAGGATCCGGCACGTCTGGTATTTGAGGCAAAAGAGGGACCGGCAGTAGCAACTTCCCTGATCGATCTTGGAAATCGTTTCCGTCTGATCATCAATGATGTAGACTGCAAGCATACAGAAAAGACAATGCCAAACCTTCCGGTTGCATCTGCATTCTGGACACCGCAGCCAAACCTTGCTACAGGAGCTGAGGCATGGATTCTTGCAGGCGGCGCACATCATACAGCATTCTCCTATGACCTTACTGCAGAGCAGATGGGTGACTGGGCAAATGCAATGGGTATCGAGGCTGTATACATTGACAAGGATACCACAATCCGTAACTTTAAAAATGAACTGAAATAGAATTCTGTTTATTACAGATAATCAGCTTCCATGTTCCTTATATTCGAAAAAAGAAAATTATAAAATGGCTGAGAAAAAGCTGTTTTTTTATTTTAATACTATTGACAAAACTATATTATATGATATATAGTATTGTTATCAAAATAATATTGTATGAATTAACAATATTACACAAACAATAAAAAGGATGTGACTCTATGGTATTCAACACAGGTGCAGCCCTTCTGGATGCGATTGTACTGGCTATCGTGTCCAAGGAACAGGATGGAACCTATGGTTATAAGATCACTCAGGATGTCCGCAGTGTTCTGGATATTTCGGAATCCACACTTTATCCGGTGCTGAGAAGGCTCCAGAAAGATGAATGTCTGGAAACCTATGATATGGCATATGAGGGCCGGAACCGCAGATATTATAAATTAACAGAAAAAGGATCTGCACAATTGAATTTATACAAAGTGGAATGGAAAAACTATTCTTCTAAAATTTCCGGACTGTTCGAAGGGGGAATTGGATAATGGACAGAAAAGAGTTTATGAGACAACTGGAACTTCTTCTCTCCGATATTTCAGAGGATGAGAGAAGAGAAGCCCTTGACTATTATGAAAGCTATTTTGACGAAGCAGGAGAAGAAGAGGAGGCTTCGGTGATACAGAAGCTGGGAAGCCCGGGCAAGGTAGCGGCTATTATTAAAGCAGATTTAAGAGAAAACAGCGACGCTTCAGGAACTTATACAGAAAACGGGTATTATGATGAACGGGTGGAAGATCCCGGACAGATGCCGGGAGAGCGCCGAGCAGACAGAAAAGAAAGAGGCTATCAGCCCAGGGAAAAACGCGGTCGGGGAAAAATGACGTTGGTGCTGATCCTTTTGATCTTTCTTTCGCCGTTTCTTGCGGGAGCTACCGGCGGTATCATTGGATTTTTATTAACCGTCATCTTTCTTCCGTTTTTAGTGACCTTTGGTGCAGGAGCCGGAGTGATCGTTATGCTGATCGGTGGTATTGTTCTGATCTTTACAGGGATTGGCCTTTGCTTCAGTACGGTAGCGGCAGGGATCATGGCTGTCGGAATCGGATGTATCCTTACCGCAATAGGTCTCGCAGGACTTGTATTTGTAGTATGGATCGTAGGCAGCCTGCTTCCGAGGTTTCTCAGATGGTTTACAGATTGGTGTCACAGACTTTTGAGCAGAGAAAGAAAGGATGGTAAGACTATATGAAAAAATTTTCAAAGATTCTTTTAGGAACAGCCGCAGGTCTTGGTATTCTGGGATGTGGTTTCACAGTTGCAGGAGCCGCTATGGGAGCCTCTGTAGAAGATATGAAGTATGAAGGAAGCTCCATGCAGAAAGCAGTGAACAGTATGGTAAAAATGGTGGATCACTGGGATGAAGATGATGACTGGGACGAGGAGGATGACTGGGATGAAAAGCCGGCCGCTCCTACAGGAGACGGCAATACGTACGAGTTTGACAATATTTCTTCCATGGACATTGAGCTTAACTATGATGAACTGATCCTTCAGGAAAATGAAGGTCAGAAAATTACGGTTTCCGTTTCCGGAGACGCAGCGGATAAGATAAGAGTCAGCACAGAAGGCTCAGAACTTCAGATTGAAAACAAAAATGATTCCAGACCGAAGGAAAGAACCGTCACAGTTACTTATCCGGCAGGAACAGAATTTACAGAAGTGAACATTGATATCGACGCAGGAACGGCAACTCTGGAGGATGATCTGAAAGCAGGCGAATTCAGCGTTTCCGTAGGAGCAGGAACTCTGGAAAACTACGGTATCGTGACAACGAGACAGGCAGAGGTCGAGGTTGGAGTGGGAACTGTGGAATTAACAGACCTTGACGCAGACTATATCGAAGCGGAATGCGGCGTGGGGATGATGTCTCTTGATGTGTCAGGCAAAAAGGAAGATTACAACTATCGAATTGCCTGCGGAGTGGGAAGCGTTCTTCTTGCAGAGGATGAATTTACCGGACTTGGTGCAGCAAAAAAAGTGGATCATGACGGTGCTTCCCGTAAGATGCAGCTGGAGTGCGGTATGGGAACCCTTGAAGTGGATTTTGAGGAATAACAGAAAGGAAGTAATAGAAATGAGCAATAAACGCCTTTATAAATCATCAGTAAACTGTATGCTTTGCGGTGTGTGTGGAGGAATTGCAGAATACTTTGATATCGATCCCACTCTGGTGCGCCTGGCATGGGTGATCCTTACCTGCTTTGGCGGTGCGGGATTCTGGGCATATCTCATTGCAGCTATTATCATTCCGAGAGGGTAGGAGACACAGCTGTATATTTTTCAGGAATCTGTTAATACTCCTTATGAACAGAAATAAGGAGTGTGAGGACAGAGTGAATAAGGACAAAGAAGTAGAAAGTTATCTGAACGGAGAGCTTTCTGAGGAAGAAAAGCTGAAATATGAGATTGCCGGGGAACTGGGGCTTCTGGACAGGGTTCTTGAGAATGGATGGAGAAGCCTGTCCGCCAAGGAAACCGGACGAATCGGCGGACTGATGACCCGCAGAAAAAAACAACAAAATAAGTGATGTATTCCAGGGAAAATCCTGCTGTCTGAAAAGGCCGGCAGGATTTTTCTTTTTCTAAAAAGGTACAGTTGTAAAAACAATCTTGCTGTGATATTCTTGAATTAACTGAAAAATCAGATGGAAAAGCATAAATTACTTTATGTATTTTGATAAAAAATCACGATATGAGGGCAAATATGGAATTTAAAGATAAAATAGTCGTTGTTACAGGCGGAACGCATGGAATAGGAAAAGCGATAACGGAATTGTTCCGAAAAGAAGGTGCAAAGGTGGAAGTGATTGATATTTCAGAAGGCAGCCACTTTGTTGGAGATATCGGGAAAAAAGAAGTTCTGGAAGAATTTGCTGCTTATGTGCTCAAAAAGCACGGACATGTAGATTATCTGATCAACAATGCGCCTCCGGCCATGAAGGGGATTGAAGAATGTTCTTATGAGGAATTTCAGAATGCATTATCGGTCGGTGTGACAGCTCCTTTTTATCTTTCCAGACTGTTTGGCAGCTATTTTTGTCAGGGAGGATCGATCATTAATATTTCTTCATCCAGAGATCGAATGAGTCAGCCTCAGACAGAAAGCTACACAGCAGCAAAAGGAGGCATCGCAGCATTGACACATGCTCTGGCAGTGAGTCTGTCCGGGAAGGTGAGAGTCAATTCAATCTCTCCGGGATGGATCGACACAGAATATAAAGAATATCGAGGAGCAGATGCAGATCAGCATCCGGCAGGAAGAGTGGGAAATCCTATGGACATAGCGGAAATGGTTTTATTTTTATGTTCAGATAAGGCCGGGTTCATTACAGGAGAAAATATCTGTATTGACGGCGGTATGACCAGACAGATGATTTATCATGATGACTGCGGATGGAATTATCAGCAGAAATAAAAGGAGAAACTATGAACGAGATCATTAAAAGTTTATACAACAGAAAATCTATGAGAGTTTATGAGGAGAAAAACATTCCGGAGGAAATGAAACAGGCTATTCTGGAGGCCGCAGCCCAGGCGCCGAGCGCCGGATGTCAGCAGCTTTATACCATTCTGGATATTACAGATGAGAAACTGAAGGAAGCACTTTCTGAAACCTGTGATCACCAGCCTTTTATTGCAAAAGCGCCCATGGTTCTGGTGTTTTGTGCAGACTGTAAAAAATGGTATGACACCTATCTGGAAGCTGGATGCAGTCCCCGGAAACCCGGGGCGGGAGATTTGATGCTGGCTGTGACAGACGCGGCTATTGCGGCACAGAATGCAGTTGTAGCAGCAGAGAGCTTTGGGATCGGCTCCTGCTATATCGGCGATATTATGGAAAACTGTGAAGAACAGCGCAGACTTCTTCATCTTCCGGAATATGTATTTCCGGCAGTGATGCTGGTGTTTGGGTGGCCTACAGAGCAGCAGAAAAAGAGAACGAAACCATCGCGCTTTGAACAGAAGCATATTGTACATGAAAATACTTACCGCAGTATGGAGGGAGAAGAACTTCGGCAGATGTTTACAGATCGCTGCGGACAGAAATCCTTCGAGGAGTGGACAGAGGCTTTCTGTAACCGGAAATATGATTCGGATTTTTCCAGGGAGATGACCCGGTCGGTGGAGGAGTATCTGAAACAGTTTCACAGATGATCTTCTGTTGTACAGGTTTTTCTGAGATACATAAAGATTATTGCAGGAGATTTGGATTCCAAAAATATGGCACCTTTCCAGGAAATATGAAATATGCAGACGGAACCTATGAAGATACAGACTGGATGATGCTGGAATTAAAGAAGAAAAATTGTGAATAGTTTTTCAGGCGGAACCGCCTGACAGAAAGTGAGATTTGACATGAAAAAGAAAAACAATACAGTTGAGCTTGCCAGGGAAATTGTGATCCTGACTGCAGCCATGGTGATTATTTCTGCTGCGGTTTATTTCTTTCTGGTACCAAGCGGAACATCTATCAGCAGTATTTCCGGTCTTGGAATCATACTGTCTCATTTTGTGCCCCTTTCGTTGTCTGTGATTACGATGATCTTAAATGTTGTGCTTTTGATCATTGGATTTTTGACCTGCGGTAAAGAATTTGGTGTCAAAACAGTATATACCAGTATCATGCTTCCGGTATTTCTGGGAATTTACGAAAAGCTTTTTCCGAATTTTCATTCCCTGACAGACAGTCCGGAGCTGGATGCGATCTGTTATATCCTGGTGGTCAGCGCAGGCTCCAGTATTCTTTTTAACAGGAATGCCTCCTCAGGGGGACTGGATATTGTGGCGAAGATCATGAATAAGTACCTTCATATGGAACTGGGAAAGGCCATGTCTCTGTCCGGTATGTGTATTGCGTTGTCGTCTGCTCTTGTCTATGACAAAAAAGCAGTTGTTTTAAGTGTTCTGGGAACATATTTTAACGGGATCGTACTGGATCATTTTATTTTCGGGCAGAACATCAAAAGAAGGGTCTGCATTATCACAAAGCATGAAAAAGAGCTTAGAGAATTTATCCTTCACCATCTGCACAGCGGCGCCACTATTTATGAATCCATTGGCGCTTATAATATGCAGAAACGCAATGAGATCATTACCATTGTAGATAAAAGCGAATACCAGAAGCTGATGGACTATATGAACCATCAGGATCCGGATGCATTTATCACGGTGTATACTGTGTCTGATGTGAGATATCGGCCTAAAATATAAGAAACGATAAGGTTATTTTGGGATGAAAAGTATATTACGAATATACATAAAGAAAAGACAGGAGAATACTATGGATACAAAGGAATTTCAGTGAACAAGAGAACCAAAAAAATACTCTGTAAAGGAGCAGCGTATTGAGATCACAACGAAACCGCACACAGATTTGACCAGTGCGGGATCGTTATGTATCTGGACTTGGATAACTGGCTGAAAGGTTCTGTGGAATTTATGCATGCAGTCCGGAGGATTCCAGCTTTATCGCTGTTTTTACAGATATGGAAATCACAGAATGTATGTGGAAAGCACATGATGGACAGCAGCCGGATGTGGATAAGCTGTAAAAACAAAATATAGAAAGAATAGTATAAAAATGTATGCCGTCACAGAAGCTGTGGCGGCATACATTTTTAAAGGGAAAATCGTTCTCTGGTATATTTTTTGGTAAAAGAAAGATATTTCTCCACACTGTTGTTGATGTATCGCCCTTTTTTCCACACAATGCCGATATCCTGCTGGATCAGAGGAATGACCGGGATTTTTATGATTTCGGTATTGGAGGGCAATACGGAAGAATACAGAAAGGCTCCGGCAAGATTTTCAGAAATAAATTTCTGGATGGTATGGAGCTGACTGGCATGAAGGATAATGTCAGGTTTGCATCCGATGCTGTCAAAAAGCGCAGATAAAGTGGAATTTTGTACAGAATCGGTATTGTACATGATCAGTGGCTCGCCTTGCAGCATTTCAAGAGTCACTTTTTTCTCATTGGCAAGATGATGTTTCGGGGATACACAGAATACAATATGGTCTCCCAGGATTCGGCAGGAATTCATTTTGTCAATGTCATAAAAATTCATATTCACAAGAGCAAGATCCAGAGTTTCCTCCTGTACCAGATCAGCAGCCCTTCTAGAGCCATATTCAAAAAGTTCCACAGGGATTTCCGGGTACTCTTTCCGGAATTCTGTCAGCATATCCGGAAAAAAGATGGTGCTGAGAATGGGTGGGATCCCTACACGCACAGGAGAAGTCTGTTTTCCGAGATCATAAAGCTCGGAAGAGGTTTGCTGAATTTGACGGAGCAGAGCGGTAGCCTTCTGGTAAAAAAGTTCTCCCTCCTTGGTCAGTGTCAGATGATTTTTGGAGCGGGTGAACAGACTGACAGAAAATTCTTTTTCCAGTTCACGTATGGCATTTGAGACAGCCGGCTGGGTCACATATAATTTCTGAGCAGCCTGAGTGATGCTGTGGTACTGGCTGACAGCACAGAAATATTCTAATTGTACAATTTTCATAATATCTATTCCCTTTTATAAAAAAAATTAATAGCGCAGATTCTGGTGAATATGCATGAAAAAACAATTGTTTTGCTTTTAAGTAAAACATAATTTTGGGTAAAAATAACAAAAAAGTCGAATCTGATAATTATTTTTTATGCAGGTATCATTTTTAGTAAATATACAGGATAAAAACTGACTGCTATAATGAAGGCACATCAGGAAAGTAATAAACCGGCCGTTTTATTACAGAGATAAAAATGGAAGGAAAGGAAATGAGTCCATCAACAATAACTTTGTTATTTCTAGTATTTGCGGTAGTCATGTTCGTCTGGGAAAAGATACCGCTGGGAGTAACCTCAATGATTGTCTGTATTGGTCTGATTGTGACTGGAGTGCTGGATATCAAATCTGCTTTTGCAGGCTTCATTGACAATAATGTGATTTTATTTGTAGCAATGTTTATCGTGGGAGGCGCTCTGTTTGAAACAGGAATAGCCAACAAAATTGGCGGTATTGTTACAAAATTTGCGAAAACAGAAAGAATATTGATCATTGCCATTATGGTCATCGTTGGTCTGATGAGCGGGGTTCTGTCAAATACAGGTACAGCGGCAGTTCTGATACCAGTGGTGATTGGGATTGCAGCAAAATCCGGCTATAAAAGATCGCGTCTGCTTATGCCGCTGGTTTTTGCGGCAGCAATGGGAGGAAATCTTTCTCTGATCGGAGCACCGGGTAATCTGATTGCCCAGAGTGCACTGGAAGAGATGGGGCTTGGCTTTGGATTTTTTGAATTTGAATGGAAGTATGACAACCTGTCGTGATGTGGCTCATAGACGTCTGGTAGAAGGAGAACGGAAGCTTCCGGTAGATGTAAGAGATGCTGCAATTTTTCACGCAGGTCCGATTATCCGCCCGCTGGAAAATGATAAGTTTGAAATGGTATCTGTAGGATCAACTACCAGTATGAGAATGGAAAAATTTGAAAAAGAATTTGTAGAAAAAACCGGTGTAAAAGTAATCATCGGAAAAGGAGGAATGGGATCGAATACGGAATATGCATGCAAAAATTATCAGGCGATTCACTGTGTTTTTCCTGCCGGAAATGCAGTAGTGGCAGCTACCGAAGTAGAAGAGATCATTGATGCTCAGTGGAGAGATCTGGGGATGCCGGAAACCTTGTGGCATTGTCGTGTAAAAGAATTTGGTCCTCTGATCGTATCAATTGATACAGAAGGGAGGAACTTATTTGAGGAAAAAAAAGTGATCTTTAATGAAAGAAAAGAAAAAGCCATAAAAGAAATCTGCAGTCAGGTAGGTTTCATTAAATAAATATACAGAAACAGCCACGAGTTTATACAATTTTCACATCTTTTTTTCTGCACTGATTGAAGAAATTTTACAAAACTGATATACTGAACCTATGGAAGGAGGGCACCGGGACTTCATAAATCTATGAGTCTGTTGGTACCTCCTTTTCGTAAAGTAAGAAAAGGCAGGAAAAAATATGAGGAGTCAGAATAATGCATATGTAAAGCTGGAAAATGTATCCAAGATCTACGGCTCCGGGGAAGTGCGTATCGTTGCCGTGGACGAGATAAGTTTTGAAATCAGCAAAGGGGAATTTGTAGTGGTGGTAGGTCCCAGTGGAGCGGGAAAGACCACCGTCCTGAACATTTTGGGAGGCATGGACAAGGCGACCTCCGGTAAGGTGCTGGTGGATGGGACGGATATTGCGAAATATAACAACAAACAGCTTACCAGCTACAGAAGAGAAGATATCGGATTTGTATTTCAATTTTACAACCTGGTTCCCAATCTTACGGCACTGGAAAATGTGGAGCTTGCTCTCCAGATCTGCAAAGAACCGCTGGATGCAAGAACCGTTCTTGAGGAAGTTGGGCTGAAAAACCGTCTGGGAAATTTTCCGGCACAGCTGTCCGGCGGGGAGCAGCAGAGAGTGTCTATTGCGAGAGCGCTTGCCAAGAATCCGAAGCTGCTCCTCTGTGACGAGCCTACAGGAGCCCTGGATTATCAGACCGGAAAGGCAATCCTGAAGCTTTTGCAGGATATGTGCAGAGAGAAGGGGATGACAGTGATCGTCATCACACATAACTCTGCACTGACTCCTATGGCAGATCGAGTGATCAAGATTAAAAACGGAAAGGTTTCTTCCATGGTTCAGAATGAAAATCCTGCTTCTGTGGAAAAAATCGAATGGTAGGTGAGGGCTATGAAAAAGGCACTGCATAAGGATTTCTGGATGGAGATCAGGAAAACCAGAGCGCGTTTTATTTCTATTTTCTGTATTGTTTCTCTGGGAGTGGCATTTTTTTCCGGAATACAGGCAAGCTCTCCGGATATGCGAATGTCGGGAGATGCCTACTATACAGAAAACAGGATGATGGATCTGAAGGTGATGGGAACCCTTGGCCTGACAGAAGAGGATGTAGATGCACTGAAAAAAGTAGACGGTGTAGAGTGGGCGGAAGGTGCCTGGTCTACGGATGTCCTTTGCGGAGAAGCGGAAACGCAGAAGGTGCTTCATGTGGAATCTGTGAATGAGGATGTAAACGGACTGACTGTGACAGAAGGCCGTCTTCCGGAAAAAAGCGGAGAGTGTTTTCTAGATGTAACGTTTGCCAAAGGAATGGGCTATAAGACTGGCGATGAGATCGAACTCAGGGAGGATACGGAAGACCCTCTTCTCAAGAAGAAAACATATACAGTCACAGGTCTTGGAAGAACGCCTCTTTACATATCCTTTAACCGGGGAAATACGACGCTGGGCTCTGGTGAAGTCAACGGATTTGCATATGTACTTCCGGAGGATTTTGAACAGGAGATCTTTACCCAGATTTACGTGAGAGCGCATGGGGCAGACCAGGTGACCAGCTATACAGATGCCTATGACAATCTGATAGAAAAACTTCAGGACAAGGTAGAAGGAATCCAGAAGGAACGCTGTCTGGTCAGATATGAGGATATTATGTCCGAGGCAGAAGAAAAGCTTGCCGATGCAGAGCAGGAGCTTGCAGACGGTAAGGCGGAGGCTCAGAAGGAGCTTGCCGATGCCCGAAAAGAGCTGGAAGACGGTGAAAAGGAATACGCGGACGGACAAAAAGAATATGAAGATGGCAAACAGCAGCTTGTCGATGGAAAAAAGAAGCTTGAGGATGCAAGGGATCAGTCTGCTTCTGCCGCCCAGACTATTTCCGACGGATGGAATCAGCTGACTGCAGCAAAGAATGAGCTTGCTTCAGGATGGAGTGAAATTCATGCAGCAGAGCAGGAGCTTGCTGCCGGAAGAAGTCAGCTGGAAAAAGAAGAAAAAAAACTGAACCAGGGATGGACGCAGTATAACAGCGGAAAGAAAGAACTGGACACCGGAAAAGCACAGCTTGCCGATGCCCGAAAGAAGCTGGATGAAGGAAAGAAAAAAATAGAAGAAGGCAGAGCTGCTCTGGACGAGCAGCAGAAGAAGCTGGACGACGGGGTGACCCAGGCCAGGACCGGAATTGAAGCAATAGATGCGCAGATCAGCGAAATCAATGGACAGATACCGCAGATAGAAGAAGGAATCCGCCAGGCAGCAGAAGCCGAGGCTCAGATTCCTGCTCTTCAGGAAGCTCTTGCAGCAGCCCGGGAAGGGGCAGCCAAGGCCCAGGAGGCGCTTGCAGCTGCTCAGGCTGCTCTGAATGAAGCAATGGGCAGGCTGGAGGCAGGCGAGATCATGGAAGAAGAGCTTATTCCCTATCAGGAGGCTCTGGCAGCGGCACAGGCAGGAGCGGATGCTGCCAATGGAGCAGTGGAAAAGGCACAGGCAGGCCTGGATGCCTGCAATGCGGCAGCAGCAAAAAAAGCGGAACTGGAAGGCACTCTGGCAGCGGCAAAGGACGGTATCATCCAGGCAGAAGCAAAAAAGACAGAGCTGAACCAGATAATCGCTTCTGCAAAAGAAGGGCAGTCCGCCATTGACCAGGGAAGAGAGGCACTTACGGCAGAGGAAGCAAAACTTCCGGCTGCAGAAAAAGAGATTGCAGCCAATGAAAAGAAAATCGCTGACAGTGAAAAAAAGATTCAGGAAAGCCTGAAAGTTCTTCAGAGCGGACAGTCAGAGATTGACAGAAATAAAAAGAAGCTGGATTCTGCACAAAAAGAGATCAATGCCGGTATAGAGAAGCTGAATGTCGGGCAATCAGAGATAAGTGCAAATGAACAGAAACTGATCTCCGGTGAAGGGGAGCTTGCCGCCGGTCAGGAGGAAATTGAACAGGGAGAGGCTGAGATCAGAGAAAATGAGCAGAAGCTCATAGATGCGGAAAAAGAACTTGCCGATGCAAAAAAGAAGCTGGAAGATGGATGGGAAGAATATCACGACGGTGAAAAGGAAGCGGATGAGGAGATTGCAGACGGCGAAAAGAAAATCGCAGACGCCAGAAAGGAAATTCAGGATATAGAAGAGCCGGAGTGGATCATTACAGATCGAAATGATCTTCCGGAGTATTCGGATTACGGGGATAACGCAGACCGTATCAAAAGCATCGGAGAAGTATTCCCGGTAATCTTTTTCCTGGTGGCAGCCCTGATCAGTCTTACCACTATGACCAGAATGGTAGAAGAGCAGAGAACGCAGATCGGAACTTTGAAAGCGCTGGGCTACAGCAAGTATGATATTGCCTCTAAATATCTGAATTATGCATTTCTGGCAACCGTGGGAGGCAGTGCGGCAGGTATCCTGATTGGTGAAAAGATTCTTCCCTATATCATCATCAAGGCTTATGGGATCATGTACCATAATGTGGGGAATAATCTGGAAATCCACTATGAATTAAAATTTGCCCTTACGGCATCAGTTGCAGCTGTAGTCTGTACTGTCGGGGCAACCATATTTTCCTGTTTTAAGGTACTGGCAGAGACTCCGGCTTCCCTGATGCGTCCGCCGGCGCCGAAAGAGGGAAAACGGGTTCTTGCAGAAAAGATCACGATTTTGTGGAAGCACCTGAATTTTACTTGGAAATCCTGTCTGAGAAATCTTTTCCGCTACAAGAAACGTCTGTTTATGACGATCTTCGGTATCTCCGGAAGTATGGCGCTGATGCTGGTAGGCTTTGGAATCCGGGATTCTATCTCGGACATTGTGGTGAAGCAGTATGAGGAGCTGCAGCACTATGACGGAACTATTATCACAGATGAGGATGCCACTCCGGAGGAGAGGGAAAAGCTTTCGGAATATTTAAAACAGAACAAAAAACTCCAGCGTTTTACAAATATTCAGTTTACCAAGATCACGGCACCAAGAGAAAAATCCAATATCAGCTGTTATCTTTATGTGCCGGAAGATATGGATACCTTCCGGGAAGATGTGACATTGAGAAACCGCATTACAAAGGAACGGTATGAACTTACAGACGAGGGAGCTGTGATCAGCGAAAAAACAGCCAGACTTCTGAAACTCCGGACAGGAGATACCATTACTCTGGAAAAAGACTATGAGGAATATCAGGTAAAGGTAGCGGTGATCACAGAAAACTACATGGGCCATTATATTTATATGACTCCTGTGGTTTATGAGCAGACCTTTGGAGAAAAGCCTGCTTACGAAGACACCGTCTTTTCGCTGAAAGACGAGTATCTGGATGAGGCAGAAGCTGTGGGAAAAGAAATACTTTCGCAGCCTGCGGCATTGAGCATCAGCTATACAGACAGTCTGGCTGCCCAGGTGGACCGTATGCTCAGTACTCTGGGAATTGTTATTGTAGTCCTGATTGTTTCCGCCGGGATGCTTGCCTTTGTGGTTTTGTATAACCTGAATAACATCAATATCACAGAACGCCAGAGAGAGCTGGCAACCTTAAAGGTTCTGGGATTTTATGATAAGGAGGTTTCTCAGTATGTGCTGAGAGAAAACATCCTTCTGACAATAGCCGGAATCATTTTTGGATCCGGATTCGGTGTGATCCTTCATCGATACATTATTGTTACCGTAGAGGTGGATGCGGTTATGTTCGGACGGAACATCCGACCGGTCAGTTTCCTTTACTGTGCAGTGATCACCTGTATCTTTTCGGCGATCGTTAATCTGTTCATGCACAGGAAGCTGAAAAAGATCGACATGGTAGAATCCCTGAAATCTGTGGAATAAATTAACTGTGAAATTTCCGCGTTCCTGCTTGACAACCGCAAAAAATGTAATTATAGTAGGAAACATAGCAAAGGCGAGGAAGAAGAGGAGTACGCTTTTTTCCCTGACAGAGAGGAGCTTCCGCTGGCTGTAAGGAGCTCTCAGAAGGAGGAGGCAGAAGGTAGCTTTGGAGCCGGGAGGCTGATGGCCGGAGGGAGAAATCCGGGAACGGCAGCAGGCTTTCACGTAGATCCTGCGTTAAAGGACAATGAGATGTGCAGGGAACGTAAGACTTTTACAGAATTCTGCATAATGAAGGTGGTACCGCGATAAGATTCGCCCTTCACACTTAGGTGTGAGGGGCTTCCTTTTTTATTCCCCTCACCGTTTAGAAAAAAGCATTCAGGAGGTTATTATGAGCAAAGAACTTGCAAAGACGTATGATCCGAAAGGACTGGAAGAGCGCCTGTACAAAAAATGGATGGATAACGGTTATTTCCATGCAAAAGTAAATCCCGATAAGAAACCCTTTACCATTGTGATGCCGCCGCCGAACGTTACCGGCCAGCTTCATATGGGCCATGCTCTTGACGAGACAATGCAGGATATTCTGATCCGATTCAAGAGAATGCAGGGCTATGAGGCACTGTGGCAGCCGGGAACAGACCATGCTGCGATCGCTACAGAGGTGAAGGTCATTGACAAGCTGAAACAGGAAGGCATTGACAAGCACGAGATCGGCCGCGAAGAATTTCTGAAGCATGCATGGGCATGGAAGGAAGAGTACGGCGGAAAGATCATCAATCAGCTGAAGAAACTGGGCGCTTCCGCAGACTGGGAAAGGGAGCGCTTTACCATGGACGAGGGCTGCTCCAAGGCTGTTCAGGAAGTGTTTATCAAGCTTTATGAAAAAGGTTATATCTATAAAGGCTCCAGAATCATCAACTGGTGTCCGGTATGCCAGACTTCCATTTCTGATGCAGAGGTAGAGCATGAGGACCAGGACGGATTTTTCTGGCACATCAATTATCCAATCGTTGGAGAAGAGGGACGTTTTGTAGAAATCGCTACCACACGTCCGGAGACACTTCTGGGAGATACTGCCGTTGCCGTAAATCCTGAGGACGAAAGATACAAAGATCTGGTAGGAAAAATGCTGAAGCTGCCGCTGACAGACCGTGAGATCCCGGTTGTGGCAGATGAGTATGTTGACAAAGAATTTGGAACCGGATGTGTAAAGATCACACCGGCTCATGACCCGAATGACTTTGAGGTAGGGAAACGTCACAATCTTCCGGAGATCAACATCATGAATGATGATGCCACCATCAATTCTCTTGGCGGCAAATATGCCGGAATGGATCGTTACGAGGCTCGTAAGGCAATGGTTGCCGATCTTGAGGAGCAGGGACTTCTGGTTAAGGTAGTTCCTCATTCTCACAGTGTTGGAACGCATGACCGCTGCGGAACTACCGTAGAGCCTATGATCAAGCCTCAGTGGTTTGTACGCATGGATGAAATGGCAAAAGCTGCCATTGACGCTCTGAACGACGGAGACCTGGAATTTGTTCCGGCAAGCTTTGGAAAAACTTACCTTCACTGGCTGGAAAATATCCGTGACTGGTGTATCTCCCGTCAGCTGTGGTGGGGACACAGGATCCCGGCTTACTACTGCGATGAATGCGGTGAAGTGGTTGTTGCCCGTGAGATGCCGGAGAAATGCCCGAAATGCGGCTGTACTCATCTCCACCAGGATGAAGATACACTGGATACCTGGTTCAGCTCTGCACTGTGGCCGTTCTCCACTTTAGGATGGCCGGACAAGACAGAAGAGATGGAGTATTTCTATCCTACGGATGTACTGGTAACCGGATATGACATTATTTTCTTCTGGGTTATCCGTATGGTATTCTCTGCTCTGGAACAGACCGGAAAGGCTCCTTTCCACCATGTTCTGATCCATGGTCTTGTAAGAGACTCTCAGGGAAGAAAAATGAGTAAATCCCTTGGAAACGGTATTGATCCTCTTGAGGTCATTGATAAATATGGTGCAGATGCACTTCGTCTGACTCTGATTACCGGAAATGCTCCGGGAAATGACATGCGTTTTTACTGGGAGAGAGTAGAATCCAGTCGTAACTTCGCAAACAAGATCTGGAATGCATCCAGATTTATCATGATGAATCTGGAAGGCCATGATGCAGAAGCACCGGAAGATCTGAAGTCTCTGTGTATGGAAGATCAGTGGATCCTGTCCAGACTGAATACGGTTGTCCGTGAAGTAACAGAAAACATGGAAAAATATGAGCTGGGTATTGCTGTACAGAAGGTTTATGATTTCCTGTGGGATGAGCTTTGCGACTGGTATATTGAGATGGCAAAGGTTCGTCTGTGGAAAGCAGATGAAAATCCGAAGGCAGCAGGCGAGACTCTGTGGACTCTGCGTACCGTTCTTACAGAAGGATTGAAGCTGCTTCATCCGTTTATGCCGTTTATCACAGAGGAAATTTACTGTACACTTCTTCCGGAAGAAGATTCGATCATGATTTCCGAATGGCCGGTATACACACCGGAGAGAAGCTTCCCTGAAGCCGAGAAAGCGGTAGAAGGATTTAAAGAGATTGTCAGAGGCATCCGTAATACACGTACAGAAATGAATGTACCGGTAAACCGCAAAACAAGCCTGTATATTGTAGGAAGAGATACAGACACCTGTGTAAGATATGAAGCCTGCAAAAAATCTTTTGTAAACCTGGCGTTTTCCAAGGAGATCCATGTACAGGAGAACAAAGAAGGAATCGGCGAGGATGCGGTTTCCGTAGTGGTTTCCGACGCAGTCGTTTATCTGCCGCTGGAAGATCTGGTAGACAGAGAAAAAGAGATTGAACGTCTGAAAAAAGAGCAGGAGCGTCTTACCAAAGAGATCGCACGCTGCCAGGGGATGCTGAACAACCCGAATTTTGTCAACAAAGCTCCTGCAGCTAAGGTGGATGCAGAAAAAGAAAAGCTTCAGAAATACGAAGAAATGATGGAAAAGGTAAACGTACAGCTTTCACAGATGCAGAAGTGATAAAGGAGCGTTAAGATGAAATGGTATGATGTGTGCAACAAGATTTCTCTGCTGCTTCATGCGCTGGTCAGTGCAGTGGGGTACTTTCTGATCGAAGCGATCAGCAGGCACTCCTTTACAGAAGCATGGGATTTTATGACGGGCAGACCGCTGGTATTTGCCTATAATGCAGCACTGATCTTTACGACGTCCCTGATCGTATACCTGTTCAGGAGAAGATGCTTTATCCGTGTACTTTTATGTATGTTCTGGCTTCTGCTGGGAATTATAAACGGTGTGATACTGGCTACCCGTGTGACACCGTTTACCGGTCCGGATCTCCATCTTCTGACAGATGGAATGGCGCTTCTGGAAAAATATCTTCCCAAATGGGGAGTGATCGTAGCGCTGATCGTTCTGGGATCTTTTGCCCTGACCCTCCTTGGTCTGATTGTAAAAGGACCGAAATTCAAGGGCAAACTAAAATATCGCTGGAATATTCCGCTGGTTCTGGCCGGTATCCTGGCATTTGCAGGCCTGACACAGCTGGCGCTTGAAAAAAGAGTGCTTTCCAATTACTTTGGAAATATTGCTTTTGCCTATGAGGATTATGGATATCCCTACTGTCTGGGCGTTACCATTTTTGATACAGGGATCACCTGCCCCCGGGATTATTCGGAAGGAGAGATCAGGCGGATTGAAAATACAGAAAAAAATCTGCCGGAAACAAAGGAAGGAGAGCATCCGAATATCATTTTCCTGCAGCTGGAATCCTTTTTTGATCCGGAGCTGGTAGATTATCTGGAAATGTCAGAGGATCCGATTCCGGTATTCCGAAAATTGATGAAAGAATATACTTCAGGATATTATAAGGTACCGTCTGTAGGAGCCGGCACAGCCAATACGGAATTTGAATCCATTACCGGAATGAGCCTTCATTATTTCGGACCGGGAGAATATCCCTATAAGAGTATCCTGAAGGAAACAACCTGTGAAAGCGCGCCTTATGTGCTGAAGGATCTGGGATACTCCACCCATGCGATACATAACAATGAGGCGAACTTCTATGGAAGAAGATCCATTTTCCCGAATCTGGGATTTGACACCTTTACTTCCGCAGAATATATGCCGGAGGAAGATGATAAGAACCCACTGGGATGGACCAGAGACCGTGTCCTTACAGATGAGATCATCAAATGTCTGGATTCTACAGAAGCTCAGTCGGATTATGTATATACCATCTCTGTTCAGGGACATGGATCTTATCCGGAGGAGCCGGAGCTGGAGGAACCGGAGATCACAGTGACAGGCTCTCCTACAGAGGTGAAAAACAATCAGTGGGAGTATTATGTGAATCAGCTCCGCGAGATGGATAACTTTGTGAAGGAACTGACCGATGCTCTGGAGGAATATCCGGAGGATGTGGTTCTGGTTATGTATGGAGACCATCTTCCTACCATGGATCTAACTGTGGAGGATGTGGAGAATCGATATCTTTTCCAGACACAATATGTAATGTGGGACAACTTTGGTCTGGAGAAAAAAGACGTAAACCTTGCCGCATACCAGATGGCTGCAGAGGTCATGGATCGTGTGGGTATTCATGAAGGAACTGTTTTCCGTTATCATCAGGCACGAAGAAATACCAAGAACTATCAGGTGGATCTGGAGACTCTTCAGTATGACCTGCTTTACGGGGAACATTATTCCTATGATGGAGAAAATCCTTTTAAGAGAACAAAAATGCGTCTGGGTCTTTATGATACGACCCTGGACGGCATTTCCCTGGTATCTGCCTGGGATCATACCTACCGGGTCACAGGAACCAATTTTACACCTTCCAGTCAGGTAAAGCTCAACGGGGAATGGTATGAAACAGTTTATGTGAATCCGACAACCCTGATGATATCCGGCACAGAGCTGAATGATTTCGACAGGATCTCTGTTGTGCAGAGAAGCAACAGTTCCACCAGAAAAGCACTGAGCAAGAGCTATGACCGTTCCTGCTATATGCTGTATGATGAAAACAAATGGAAACTGCCGACGGAAGATAACTGATTCTGGCGAATAAAAGATTACGATTGGTACTGGACATATTTCACCACTCATATATAATGATATCGTAGCGGTCTGTTACGGGGCGAAGCCCCGGCCGCTGCGAATACATTAGATGAAGTGGTGAATTTTTTTATGAATTACAGTGAAGCAGTTGCGTATATTGAAGAAACTCCGAAATTTACAACAAAAAACAAGCTTTCTCATACGAAGGAGTGCCTGGAGCGTCTGGGGCATCCGGAAAAGCAGTTTAAGGTCATCCATGTGGCAGGGACGAATGGAAAAGGAAGTACCTGTGCTTTTCTGGCATCGATATTCAGAGAAGCAGGCTATTCCTGCGGACTGTTTACCTCTCCTCATCTGGTAGTGATCAATGAGCGTTTTCAGATCAATGAGAAAAATATTGATGACGCTGCTTTTTTAAATGCTTTTGAGAAGGTAAAGGCTCTTGCAGATGAACTGGTAGCGGAGGGAAATTATCATCCCACATATTTTGAGATGCTGTTTCTCATGGGAATGGTGATCTTTGCAGACGCAGGGGTGGACTATGTAATGCTGGAGACCGGCCTTGGAGGAAGACTGGATGCCACGACGGCAGTGGAAGATCCGGCTGCCTGTGTGATTACCTCAATCAGTTTTGACCACATGCAGTATCTTGGGAATACCATAGGTGAGATCGCCTCGGAAAAAGCCGGAATCATTGTGCCGGGAGTGCCTGTGATCTATGACGGAAATGATCCGGAGGCCGCACAGGTGATCCGTAGCCATGCAGTTTCTCTGGGAAGCCCTTATTATGAAGTAAAGAAAACAGATGCGAAAATCCTGCGAAATACAAATGCAGGCATTGATTTTTCCATGGAGAATGAGTATTATGAAAATACCATCTTCTCGATTCCTTTTATTGCCGGTTATCAGGTGATGAATGCTTCTCTGGCTCTGAAGACGGCAGAGGTTCTGAAAGACAGAGTGGAGATCCCGAAAGAAGCGGTGCAGAAGGGACTGAGGGAAACACGCTGGCAGGGACGGATGGAAACCATTCTTCCCGGTGTGATCGTAGACGGGGCACATAATGAGGATGGTGTGGAGAAGTTTGTGGAAACGGCAGAGCATTTCCAGGAGGAATATCCTCTTACCCTGCTGTTTTCGGCAGTGGATGATAAAGACTATACAGACATGATCCGCACTGTTCTGGGGAGGATTCGCTTCCGCCATGTGATAGTAACACAGGTGGGCGGTTATCGTAAGGTTCCGGCAGAGAAGCTGGCAGAAATATTCCGGGAAGAGGGCTGCGCCTCTGCCCGAAGCTGTGAAAATGTAGAAGAGGCATTTCAGAAGGCTCTTGAATGTAAGGGAGAGGACGGAATGTTGTTCTGTGTAGGCTCTCTTTATCTGGTTGGAGAGATCAAGGCGATCCTTCAGAGAGAGCGGTAAGGAGGAAAATTTTGTTAGATTACGAAGAGGAACTGAAGAAGTTTGAACCGTGTCTGGATGTGACAGATGCCGAAAGCGCTATTTATGAAAAGGAGCTGACGGACATCCTTGATGTGCTTCAGGAGGTACTGCGTGAAGCAAAAAGCGGCAGACGCGTAAAACGATAAGGAGAACTCTGCAGATGAATTGTGTGAACTGCGGTGCATTTCTGACAGATGCGGATCTGGATTACTGTCCAAACTGCGGATATAATGTACTGATCCAGAAAAAAATAGATTATCTTTCCAAAAGCCTGTACAATCAGGGCCTGGAAAAGGCCAGCATACGTGATCTTTCCGGCGCGATTGCATGCCTGAAGCAAAGCCTGATCTATGACAAAAGGAACATTCCGGCCAGAAATCTTCTGGGACTGGTTTATTTTGAAACTGGTGAAGTAGTGGCTGCTTTGAGCGAGTGGGTCATCAGCAAAAATCTTCAGCCGTCCAGAAATCTGGCCTCCGAATATATTGCCAGACTTCAGGCAAATTCCAATAAACTGAAGGCTATTAATGTGACGATCAAGAAATATAACCATGCCCTTCTTCTGTGCAGGGAAGGTCATGAGGATATGGCTGCCATTCAGCTCAGGAGAATTTTGTCTCAGAATCCCAAGCTGATCAAGGGATATCATCTTCTGGCACTGATTCAGATCAGAAATCAGGAGTGGAATAAAGCGAGAAGAACACTGAAAAAAGCGGCAAAGATTGACAAAACAAACACAACAACTCTCCGTTTCCTGCGGGAAGTGGAGGAGCAGACAGGAGTTCCAACCAGGCTGGAACGACAGAAAAAAGGATTTTTCCATGTGGTCAAAAATAAAGAACCGGAATATGATCCGGCAGAAAGTGAGTATGCAGTGCAGGCTCCGGTATACAGAGAAAGATCCAGACTTCCTGTTTTTCTGCTCCTTATGTCGGGAATGATCGCAGGTGCAGTGGCTTTCTGGCTTCTGGCGGTTCCCGCTATTAAGCAGAGAATTTATCAGCAGGCAAATGAACAGATCGTTCAGTACAGTGAATCTCTGGCAACACAGGGCGCTGAGCTTACCAGAGCACAGGGAGAGGCACAGGAATCAGGTAATACGGCTGAGGCAGTATCTGCAAGGCTGGAAGAAGAGGAAGCAAGAAGCCAGAGCTATGAGGCTCTTATGACCGCTTATACCAGTTATCAGCAGCAAAACCTGGATGAGGCGGCAATGGCGGTCAAAAACGTCCAGGTAGATGTGCTCTCGGATTCTATGAAGGCTGTATACGTTACGATACGGGATGCCACAGGAGTAGCCGGAATCGGGGACGAAGAGCAGCCTCAGACAGATACCGGAGAGGGTGAATCCTATGAAGACGAATCCTACGACGAGAGCTATTACGATGAAGGTTATGAAGACGAAAGTTACCATGACGAAGGCTATGAGGAAGAATACTGAGAAGAGAAGCCTCGGAGCAGAGGACGTGCAGAAATGCATGTCCTTTTTTTCTGCGCAAAAACGGGAAAAAAGGAATAAAGGTAAAAATAAGGGGGAAATATAGAATGGATGCAATGTTTGACATGCAGGGAGCGGTTCTTACGGTCCATCTTCCTGCAGATGTGGATCACCCGGTATCGGATCAGGTAAGAAGGGAGTCGGACAGGATCATGGGAAGCATGTATGTCAGAACCATGGTCTTTGATTTTGATAAGACAGATTTTATGGACAGCTCCGGAATCGGACTTCTTATGGGCAGATACCGTGCGTTGGGGATGCGCCAGGGGTGTATCCGCGCCGTGCAGGTCAGCAGTCATATTGACAGGCTGCTGCACCTGTCGGGCGTTCATCGGTATATTGAGATTCAAAAATCAGAAGGAGAGGAGAAAAAAGAATGAAAAATACCAATGAAATGACATTGATCTTTGACAGCCGTCCGGTAAATGAAGGGATGGCCCGTATTGCGGCAGCTTCGTTTTGTACCCAGCTGAATCCGACTCTGGAAGAGGTGGCGGATCTGAAGACAGCGGTATCAGAAGCTGTCACAAACTGTATCATCCATGGATATGAAGGAGAGGTACATAAGATACGGATGGATATGAAGCTGAAAGGCCAGGAACTTTTTGTAGACATTACAGATCAGGGTGTGGGGATTGCGGATATAAAAAAAGCCATGGAACCTCTTTATACAACCAAGCCGGAAAAAGAACGGTCCGGAATGGGTTTTACGTTCATGGAAGCCTTTATGGATGAGGTGACGGTAGATTCAGAAGTGGGTGTGGGAACCTCGGTTCATATGAAAAAGACCATCAGAAGGTAAAAGGAGGGAGAATGGAAGATACTCTTGCCCTGATCGGGCGTGCGCACCAGGGAGATAAAGAGGCAAGAGATACGATATTTAAAGAAAATACAGGACTGATCTACAGCGTGGCAAAACGTTTTCTTGGACGGGGTGTGGAAATGGAAGACCTTTTCCAGATCGGCAGTATTGGACTTCTCAAGGCTGTGGATAAATTTGATCTTTCGTTTGAAGTGAAATTTTCCACCTATGCAGTGCCTATGATCGCAGGAGAGATCAGACGTTTCCTGAGGGACGACGGGATGTTGAAGGTAAGTAGATCCATGAAAGAAAACTGCTTCAGGATTGCTCAGGAAAAAGAAACTCTGGGACGGACTCTTGGACGGGAACCTACCATGGGGGAGCTGGCGGAAAAGCTGGGCATGGAGCCGGAAGAGATCGCCATGACAATGGAATCGGCAGCTCCGGTAGAATCCATCTATAAAACGGTACATCAGGGAGAAGGAAATGAAGTATTACTGGCAGACCGGCTGGAGGAAGAAAGAGATCATCAGGAAAAGCTTCTGAACAGGCTGCTGCTTGAGGGAATGTTGGAGAAACTGGAAAAGGAGGAGCGGAGACTTATCTGTATGCGTTATTTTCAGGATATGACCCAGACGGAGATTGCCGGCCGTCTGGGTGTATCCCAGGTACAGGTTTCCAGAATGGAAAAAAGGATCCTGAACAGGCTGAGATCTTTTTTGTAATTAATTTTCATATTTTTTGGGAGTAACCTGTTTGCGGTGAATATCTTCAATAATTGTATTGTTGACATCATCCTCATAGGCACGCATCTGCACCTGCATGGGAGAGGGATCCGCACTGAGCCGGAACCGGCTGAAATGGTTGAAGAAAAACAGTACCCCGATACCGAGACCAATGGAATAGGAGATCTCCAGGATGGTAAACCCGCTGGAAATTTCCCCCGTAACCTGTTGATAGATCTGATTGAACAGATTTTTTACATCGGCATCCGCATTAAAGGTCATAATGGAAAAGGCGGCGCCGAAAAAAGAAGCAAGACAGACAATGGCAGTCTTCAGCCACCGGAAAAAAATCTGAGGCGAGCTGGAAATCTCATAGGAAAGGATGAAATCCGGTTCGCCAATGTGCGTGATCTCCAGATTGGGTTCTTTTTTGCGGATCAGCTCGATGAGATCCATGGCGCACATCACATACCGGCCGGGTTTTTCAGGATCCAGATCAAGAACCGGGAGAACGCGAAGCCGGTTCAGAATCTTGGGATTTGTACAGGAAAGCCGGGCGATGTCCTGAAGATATACATGAGGATGTTGTACCTGGATGTTCTGGTCAAGCTGAAGATAAAGTATGTCGCTCATGACAGAACTCCTTTCTGGGGGTCAGGTTTTCATTTTTGGACGGAAGACAAGGCTTGCGATCCAGGAAAAAATCAGGGCAGCGGAAACTCCTGCGGCACAGGCAGTAAACCCTCCTGAAAAAAGCCCGAGGAATCCCTGCTGGTCAATGGCCTTTTTCATGCCCTTCCAGAGAAGGTGACCAAAACCCAGAAGAGGAACGGAGGCGCCTGCGCCTGCGTAATCACTGAGAGGCTGATATACGCCGACTGCACTTAATACAGCGCCGGAACAGACAAGAAGAACCATGACCCTTCCGGGCAGAAGTTTTGTTTTATCCAACAGGATCTGGACCAGGGCGCAGATGGCGCCTCCCACCCAGAATGCGTTAATGTAATCCATGTGTATCTCCTTTCAGACTTCCCTGTGCTCGATGACAACCGCATGGGCGATACCCGGAACAGAGGAGCCTTCATTATAGCTGACCTTGGACAGCATGGCTCCGGTAGGGACAAAGAGGATCCGCTTCCAGGTTCCCCGGGCAACTTCCGGAAGGATACGGGCAGCAAGGACGGCGGCAGAGCAGCCGCATCCACTGCCGCCGGCATGTGTGTCCTGTGTCTGGTTATCATAGATCAGAAGACCGCAGTCCTGATGGACGCCACTGAGATCCAGACCTTTTTCGGTCATCAGATCCAGAAGGATACGCTGGCCGACCATACCCAGATCGCCGGTAAATACAGCATCATAATCGGCAGGCGTTCTTTTGAAGTCGCAGAGGTTCTGCCAGATAGTATCACAGGCAGCCGGAGCCATACATCCTCCCATGTTCAGGGAGTCCTTCAGTCCGAAGTCTATGAGTTTTCCTGTGGTGATCCCCGTGATCACGGCGCAGCCGTTTTTGTGCCGGAGAGGAGAACCGCCGGAACCGGGATCCGGAGGGACAGGCCCGATCACACAGGCCCCGCTTCCGGTTACGGTCCAGGTGGCGGACAGAGGGCGCTGATTTCCATAACCCAGAGGAAAACGAAATTCTTTTTCTGCCGTGGCAAAGTGACTGGAGGCAGCGCAGAGAATATGGTCTCCATATCCGGCAGAAACAGACATAGCGCCCAGAGAAAGGGCTTCTCCCATAGTGGAGCAGGCTCCGTAAAGGCCATAATAGGGAATTCCCATTTCTGCGATCCCGAAGGAAGAGGCAATGGTCTGTGCCAGAAGATCTCCGGCAAAAACCATACGGATATCGGAAGGGCTCAGACCGGCCTTGCCAATGGCGAGGGAGGCGGTTTCCTTTTGAAGAGTGCTTTCTGCAGCCTCCCAGGTTGGGGAACCGAACATGGGATCTGAGGAGACCATGTCAAAAAGCGCTCCCAGAGGGCCGTCCCCTTCTTTCTGACCGGTTACAGCGGCGGCGCTTTCTATATATACCGGCTGCAGAAATTCAATACTTGCAGTTCCGGTAATCTTTCCTGCTGTCATAGATTTACCTCCATAAATTTCAGAATATAATAAATGATTCCCAATCCCCAGGAACTTAATATCCCATAAAGGATTACCGGACCGGCAATCGTAAAGATTTTACATCCAATCCCGAAGATCTGTCCCTCAGACTGGAATTCAATAGCCGAAGCAGCAACAGAGTTGGCAAATCCGGTAATGGGAACAAGTCCTCCTGCGCCTCCGAATTTACCGATCTTCGGATAGATATTAAGACCGGTAAGTATAACACTGAGAAGGATAAGGAGCAGAGAACACCAGGTTCCGGCGGTTTCTTTGTCTGCTCCGAGGCTGGAGGCCAGATTCAGAATCCACTGTCCCAGAATACAGATCAGTCCTCCGGTCAGAAAGGCTTTCAGCATATTTACAGGAAGGCTGTGGGTGGGAGTGACCTGTTTTACATATTGTTCATATTGTTTCTGTTTTTTTATTTGTTCAGAAGTAGGCATGATTTTTCCTTTCTATCCAAAATAATAATAAAGCAGTGCGCCTGTAAGCTTTCCTGCCGCAATAAAAATTATGATGACCGGAAGCCCCTGTGTCAGCCGGATCCTCCGGGCAAAAACAGGAAACATATCTGCGACTTCGGCAAGAGCAAGAATCCATCCTCCCAAAAAGACACCGGAAAAGATACCGAAAACCGCCAGAAAGGGAGTCCCCATGGGAAGCGGTATCTGAAACAGATAAAAAAGATTTCCCAGAACGATTCCCAGAAGAGACATATCTTCATAGAGAAGAATGTGGTCAGCGGTATGTGTGATCCCGGCATAGCGGGGGACAATAGAAAGACCAATCAGAAGTCCTGCAACGCCGCTGGCGATTACGATCCCGGAACTGAGTCCGACAATACCGAGAAAAATCTGCTGCCACATAATACAGCCTCCTTTTTTATGGGTTTAAAGTGTATTATGTAAAAAAACAAAAAAAATATACACTAATTCTTAAAAAACTATGAAAGCCTGTACTTTTCCTACCCCGGATAGTATAATTAGAAAAGATGATTAAAAACGCAGGAGGTTTGCGTATGTACGACGCCTATTCCCGAATGGAATTATTGTTAGGACAGACAGGTGTGAATCGACTGGGAAGAGCGCAGATTGCAGTGTTCGGACTGGGCGGTGTGGGATCCTATGCTGTGGAGGCGCTTGCGCGGTGTGGTGTGGGAAGTCTGACTCTGGTGGATCATGATGTGGTCACACCGACAAATATCAACAGACAGCTTTTTGCCCTGCATTCCACTATTGGAAGAAAAAAAGTACAGATTGCCAAGGAACGGATCAGGGATATTGATGAAAATATTCTGGTACACACTTATGAAACTTTTTATAATAAAGATACAGCAGGGATGTTTGATCTGAAGGCATATGATTATATAGTGGATGCAATTGACACAATGGAGTCCAAGCTTCTTCTGATCGAGCAGGCCAAAGCCGGTCATATCCCTGTGATCTCCTGTCTGGCAACGGAAGGCAGGATCAATCCGTCCAGATTTGAAATCGCGGATATTTCCAGAACTGGGAATGTGTGTCCGGCGGCGAAGAGAATGCGCTCTGAACTTCGGAAAAAAGGAATCAGAAAGGTCAAAGTCCTTTATTCCAGAGAGAAATGTCCAAGAAGAACCGGAAGTGAGGGAGAATCCTATATGACAGGAAGTATTTCTTTTGTTCCGGGGGTTGCAGGGATGCTGATCGCAGGAGAGGTGGTAAGAGACCTCCTTATGGAAAAGAAGAATAACTCAAATAAATAGAAAGATAGAGGAATAGAATCTGTGAGAGAAGAAATCAGACAGAAGTTTATTGACGTTCTGGGTAATGAAAGAGTACTTTTTGACGAGCCTATGAGCAGTCATACCACTTTTCGGATCGGAGGCCCGGCAGAGGTATTTGCCATGCCGGAGAATTACGAACAGATCGGGGCGGTGCTGACGCTGTGCGATCAGGAACAGCTTCCTTATTTCGTTCTTGGAAACGGAAGTAATCTGCTGGTCAGTGACAGCGGGTACAGAGGCGTTATCATTCAGATGGACAGAAATATGGAAGAAATACGCCTGGAGGGAAATGAAATTCATGCCTGTGCGGGAGCCCTCCTTTCCTCCATTGCCGTTGCTGCCAGAAATGCCTCTCTGACAGGCTTTGAGTTTGCAGGCGGAATCCCGGGTACGCTGGGAGGGGCTGTGGTTATGAATGCAGGCGCCTATGGCGGAGAACTGAAGGACGTTCTGAAAGAGGCGGTTGTGATGGACCGTGAGGGAAAAATCTTTACGATTCCTGTGGAGAAGCTGGAAATGGGATATCGGACCAGTGTGATAAAAACAGCGGGATATCTTGTTCTGGAGGCAGTGATCGCCCTGGAAAAAGGAGATCCTGAAAAAATCCGCGCCACAATGAAAGATCTTTCAGACAGACGGACAGAAAAGCAGCCTCTGGATTGTCCAAGCGCCGGAAGTACTTTTAAACGTCCGGAGGGATATTTTGCAGGTAAGCTTATTATGGACAGCGGACTCCGGGGGTATCGTATCGGTGGAGCGCAGGTATCCGAAAAACACTGTGGCTTTGTGATCAATGCAGGGGGAGCAACAGCGAAGGACGTGAGAGCGCTGATGGATCATGTGATCAGTACCGTACAGGAGAAATACGGAGTGACACTGGAACCGGAAGTGAAATTTCTGGGAGATTTTTAACTTTTTTACGGGAGATAAGAGATGCGGCTTGTAATTGTAACTGGTTTATCCGGAGCGGGAAAAACGACTGCTCTGAAAATGCTGGAGGATGCCCGCTACTTTTGTGTGGATAATCTTCCAATTCCGCTGGTAAGTAAATTTGTATCTCTGATGGCAGGCATGCAGGGGGAAGACGTACAGAATGCTGCCATAGGGATCGATGCCAGAAGTGGAAGATCCCTTGGAGAGCTGGAAGATGTGCTGGACCAGCTTGGCCGGATGGGGCATGAATTTGAAATTCTGTTTCTGGATGCAGATGACAGGGTTCTGGTTAAAAGATACAAAGAGTCCAGGAGAAGCCATCCGTTGTCCATGAACGGAAGAGTGGATGAGGGGATCTGCAGGGAACGGGAAAAAATGCGTTTTCTTAAAGAACGTGCGGACTATATTATTGATACAACACACCTTCTTACAAGAGAACTGAAAAAAGAGGTCAACCGTATTTTTGTGGATAACGGAAATTTCGGGAATATGGTGATTTCGGTCCTTTCGTTTGGATTCAAATACGGGATTCCTGATGATGCGGATCTTGTATTTGATGTGAGATTTCTTCCGAATCCTTATTATATTGATGAATTACGTCCCCATACAGGAATGGATGAGGATGTGTATCAATATGTGATGGATTGTCCGGCGGCAGGGGAATTCGCTGCCAAGCTTACCGATATGGTTGAATTTCTCATTCCCAATTATGTAAAGGAAGGGAAGACCAGTCTGGTGATCGCAATTGGCTGTACAGGGGGCAAGCACAGATCAGTAACGCTTGCCAGAGTGCTTTATGACCGGCTTCAGGAAACGGGAGAATATGGGATCCGGCTGGAGCATCGTGACATTGTAAAAGATGCTCTCCTGAAAAAATAGCAGCCGGGAAGAATAACAGGACAGGAGAAAACGGAAATTGTCTTTTTCAGGGATGGTGAAAGAAGAACTTTCCAGGCAGATCAGTCCGGCGAGACACTGCAGAATTGCAGAAGCCGCCGCGCTTTTGTGTGCGGCAGGAAGGATCACGTCTGAAGGGAATCTGCGACTGCAGACAGAAAATGCAACAGTCGTAAGAAAAAGCTTTACATTATTACAAAAAACATTTAATATAGAGACAGAGATTGCTGTCCGAGAAAGTCGTCAAATGAAGAAAGGGAATGTCTACTTTGTAGAGATCAGGGATTCTGATGAAATCCGGAACATTCTTCAGGGGACGAAACTGTCCGTAAACAGAGGTGCTCTATGTTCAGATAATACGCTGATAACACAACAGAGCTGCTGTAAGCGGGCTTTTATTCGCGGAGCTTTTCTTGCGTCCGGATCTATTAGTGATCCTGAAAAAGGATATCATTTTGAAATTGTATGTCCGGACCTGAAAAAAGCAGAGCAGTTGCAGGAACTCATACATAGTTTTCAGATCGACGCCAAGATCGTGTTGCGTAAAAAGTCATATGTGGTCTATGTGAAGGAAGGGGCACAGATTGTAGATATGCTGGCGGTAATGGAGGCAAACGTAGCTTTGATGAATCTGGAAAATATCCGGATACTAAAGGAAATGAGGAATTCTGTAAACCGGAAGGTAAACTGTGAAACAGCAAATATTAATAAAACGGTGAATGCGGCAGTGAAGCAGACCGAAGACATCAGGCTCATAGAGAGCAGAATGGGATTTCATTCCCTGAACGACGGACTTGCAGAGATTGCAGAACTGAGACTGCAGTACCCGGAAGCTACATTAAAAGAATTAGGTATGATGCTAAGTCCGCAGGTTGGCAAATCTGGGGTCAATCACAGACTCAGGAAGCTCAGTGAGATTGCAGATGAACTGCGGGACGACAAGGAGGAGTAATTATGATTAAAAAACCTGTCACAATTCAACTGTCTACGGGACTTGAGGCACGCCCGGTGGCGCAGCTGGTACAGGTGGCCAGTCAGTTTAACAGCGAGATTTATGTAGAAATCGGCAAGAAGAAGGTTAATGCAAAGAGCATTATGGGTATGATGACTCTTGGACTGGATTCAGGTGAAGAGATCACTCTTTCTGCTAACGGAGAGGACGAGGAGGCTGCAATGTGCAGCTTGGAACAGTATTTAAGCAATCAAAATTAAATAAATGAATAAATAAAAGCACTGTCCGGAAGGAAGACCAATTCAGGGACAGTGCTTTTTTCATGCGTTCTGATCAGCTGCAGTGCAGCTTTTTGCCTTTTCTGTAAAACAGGAAAGGGTAGATGGTGATGATCCAGAAGACAACGATAAAATATCGGATAAATGAGGCAGGGAGTCCTGTCCCAAGTATGGGCTTCAGATCTGTCTGGAGGATCAGAGTCACCAGAAGACCTGTGAAAAAACGAAGGACCTTCCCTTTGCGGGAGGCTGGCGGCGCAAAGGGGATAAAGGATTCCGTAATGTAATATCCGGCAGCAAATGCACAGCCGGCGCCGCAGGCTTTTATACAGTCCTGCGCATAATGGAGTTCTATTATGTTGTTTTTATAAAGATTTACTGTATAGATCACAAGGAATATACAGATGACAGCCATGCATATGGATATCAGTCCCTCTTTTTTACGGAAGTATTCTTTCCTATATAAAAGGAAATAGCAGAGGATAACACAGAGGATCGTGACGCCAAAAGAGACAAGTACATCCTGAGGTGTGTGACAGCCAAGATACATTCTGGAAAAACCTACCAGAAAAATAAAAAGAAAACTGAGAAATTTCAGGATCCTTTTAGGAGTGTATAATCCCAGAGTTCCCAGAAGGGCAGTGATGCTCTGCGTATGACCGCTGGGGAAGGAATAGCCGGTTGCACCGGGAACCGCTGAGACCACCGGCTGAAATCCGGGATCCAGAATCCAGGGACGGGGAATCCGGAAAGTAATCTTTAATCCCTGCACCAGAAGTCCTGAAGAGAAATAAGTAAAACCAAGACAATAGGCAAGCTTTTTGTCGGAACACCAGAAAAGCCAGCAGATCACAGCAACTACAAAGGTCTCCTGGGCAAGAAGAGTGACCATCTGGAAGAAGACATCTCCTGCAGGTGTACGATGCTGCATCAGAAAATTCAGAAATTCCATAAATAGATATCCTTTCTACTATATTAAGTTATTTATTCGGACAAAGGAAATTCGTGCTGTGTTTGTAACCAATTTCCTGTTGATAACTTAGATTATAAGTTGACCGTAGCAAAAAAACAAGGTATAATAACTAGAGTATTGATAAAACTGTTACCACAAAACAGAAGTGAGGGATATACAAATGTCTAAATTTTTGAAGTTTATTGTACATTTCGTGATCGTATGTACAATCGCGATAGTGCTGGGACTTGCACTGCCGCCATTTTTTGGAATTACTACAGTTATTATTGACAGACCGGACAAAGAAACCAACCTGTCCATGGGATCTGTGACCTATGCGATTCCTGTCAGGACAGAGGAAGTCAATGCCGGCTCTCCGATCATTGTAAAAGATGAAGAAGGTACTTACCGTTATAATCTTGTCAGCGTTGACCGTACAACAAACACGGGTGTTGTGATCGATCCGGAAGCTTCCGCATCCGAAAGCATCAACGTATCAGTAAAGAACTGGGTGCCGAAGGTTGTGATCACTATTCCTCTGATTGGATATCTTCTTGCAGCAACAGAAAGCACAGAGGGTCTGATCGCAATTGTACTGTCTGTTCTTTTTCTGATTATTCTTTATGTTATTGCGGAACTGTGCAAGAAGCCGGAAACTCTTGATGAGTATGAGGATCTTCAGGGAGATCGCAGATACCTGAAAACACAGAAAGAACTGAAGATGGAAGAAAAAGCACGCGAGCGCAGGATGCAGGAGGAAGACAGAGAGCTTCTTTATGGTGAAAAGGCCCGCCGCAGGAAATCCAGAAAAGAAGAAAAAGAAAGAAAGAAAAAAATCCGTACAGGTGGATTTGTAGATGAAATCTATGAAGAGGACCTGGAAGAGGAACCGGCAGACAGCCGTCCGGTAAGACGCACTTCGAGAGTTAGACCGGAAAACATGCAGGCAGCTGCCAGCGAGGCGCATGAACTGCTCAAAAAAGAAATTGCCGCTGCTACCGCAGAAGATGAGGAGGATACAGCAGCAGAACAGACCGGCCGCCTTCCAAGCTTCCGTGAGCTTCAGGTGGAACGCGCGCGGATGCAGAGAGAAGAAGAATGGGAGGATGAAGAGGAACCGACAGAGATCAGAAAGATGGCAATGCCGGTATGGTCCGCTTCCCAGCTTGCAGACAAAGCAAGAAAAGCAGGAGATACTCCTGACATTGTGAGAGACTCTATCACAAAGGTAACTCTGTTTGACTATTCGGATATCATCGGCGGTGATGACGAAGAGAGCGAAGAGGAATAAGCGTCAGAGAATGATTACATACAGTGTGGATCAGAAAGCAGAAATGCTTTTATCCGCACTGTTTTTTTGTATTTGTAAAAAAAACATAAAAAAATTGAAAAAAGTGCTTGCAATGCGGGGAATCATTGTGTATACTAACAATTGCTGTGACATGATAGCAATGAAGCGCGAGGTTGCTGCTTTAAATAGCAGGTTTTCCGTGGAGCGAATGTCAAGTTAGGAAACTGACGACAAGTCACTGTACAGAGTTCAATAGCCATCTTGGGATGGGCGTGTGGAAAAATGTCTTAGGACACACACGGAGATGTGTACAGTCGCCGCTTGTCGTACTGCATAATTGAGTACGAGTAGGAGGAGACTTTTTTTATGGCAAATCAGGTAATGAGAATCACATTAAAAGCTTATGATCATCAGTTAGTAGATGCATCCGCAGCAAAAATCATCGACACTGTTAAGAAAAACGGTGCAAAGGTAAGCGGACCGGTTCCGCTTCCGACAAAGAAAGAAGTAGTGACAATCTTAAGAGCTGTTCACAAATACAAAGATTCCAGAGAGCAGTTCGAGCAGAGAACTCACAAGAGACTCATCGATATCATGACACCTACACAGAAAACAGTAGATGCACTTTCCAGACTGGAAATGCCGGCTGGTGTTCACATCGATATCAAGATGAAAACTAAATAAGGTAAGTCCATTCGGTAAAACGAATGCTTCAAAAACTATATGATTGCCCGAACGGGTAATCCGCTATAAGGAGGAAAATGTAATGAAGAAAGCTATCTTAGCTACAAAAGTCGGAATGACTCAGATCTTCAATGAAGATGGTCTTCTGATCCCGGTAACAGTTTTACAGGCTGGCCCATGTGTTGTAACTCAGGTTAAGACCGAGGACAATGATGGATATGCAGCAGTTCAGGTTGGCTTTGGCCAGATTAGAGAAAAACTGGTAAACAAACCGGAGAAAGGCCACTTTGAGAAAGCCGGCGTTGACGTAAAGAGATTCCTGAAAGAATTCAAATTTGACAACGCTGCTGAATATGAAGTAGGACAGGAAATCAAGGCTGACATCTTTGCAGCAGGCGATCACATCGATGCAACTGCTATCTCCAAAGGTAAAGGCTTCCAGGGCGCGATCAAGAGACATGGACAGTCCAGAGGACCTATGACTCACGGTTCCAAATACCATCGTCATGCTGGTTCCAACGGTGCTGCATCTGATCCGAGCAAGGTTGCTAAAGGCAAAAAAATGCCAGGACAGATGGGTAATGTTCAGGTTACTGTACAGAACCTTGAGATCGTACGCGTAGATACAGAAAATAATTTACTGTTAGTAAAAGGTGCTGTTCCAGGGCCTAAGAAATCTTTGGTTACAATCAAAGAGTCAGTAAAGTCTTTATAATTGAGAAAGGAGGAGCATCAGAATGGCAAACGTAACTGTTTATAATATGGAAGGCAATGAAGTTGGAACAATGGAACTGAACGACGCAGTGTTCGGTGTAGAGATCAACGAGCATCTGGTTCATCTTGCTGTTGTTCGTCAGCTTGCAAATAAACGCCAGGGTACTCAGAAAGCTAAAACTCGTTCTGAAGTAAGCGGCGGCGGAAGAAAACCGTGGAGACAGAAAGGAACAGGTCATGCAAGACAGGGTTCCATCCGTGCACCACAGTGGACTGGCGGCGGTGTTGTATTCGCTCCGGTTCCGAGAGACTATGAAGTAAAAATGAACAAGAAAGAAAGAAGAGCTGCTCTTAAATCTGCTCTGACTTCCAAAGTTCAGGACAATAAATTAGTAGTTGTTGACAGCCTCGCACTTGCTGAGGTTAAGACAAAAGAAATGCAGAGAGTTCTTACAAATCTGAAAGCAGAGAAAGCTCTGGTTATCACAGCAGCTGATGATAAGAATGTAGTACTTTCCGCAAGAAACATCGCTGATGTACAGACTGCAACTGTAAACACTATGAACGTATATGATGTTATGAAACACAATACTGTAGTGCTTACAAAAGACGCAGTAGCATCCATTGAGGAGGTGTACGCATAATGGCAGATATCAAGTATTATGACGTAATCCTGAAACCTGTGATTACTGAGAAATCCATGAACATCATGGGCGAAAAGAAATATACATTCCTCGTACATCCGGAAGCAAACAAGTCTCAGATCAAAGAGGCTGTAGAAAAGATGTTTGAAGGAACAAAGGTTAAGAGCGTAAACACCATGAACAACGATGGTAAAAAGAAACGTCGCGGTATGGTAGTTGGAAAAACCGCTAAGACTAAAAAAGCGATCGTAGCTCTTACAGAGGACAGCAAGGACATCGAGATCTTCGAAGGACTTTAATCCTCTGCGATCTATATGCTGGAAAGCATGATGACTAATATTCGAAAGGAGAAACACCATGGGAATCAAAACCTATAACCCATATACACCGTCAAGAAGACATATGACTGGTTCTGACTTCTCTGAGATCACAACAAGCACCCCAGAGAAATCCTTAGTAGTGTCTTTAAAGAAAAATGCCGGACGTAACAACCAGGGCAAGATCACTGTAAGACACCGCGGAGGCGGAAGCAGAAGAAAATACAGAATCATCGACTTCAAGAGAAGAAAAGATGGTATCCCGGCAACAGTTAAAACAATCGAGTACGATCCGAACAGAACAGCTAACATCGCACTGATCTGCTATGCAGACGGCGAGAAAGCTTACATTCTTGCTCCGGAAGGACTGAAAGTTGGACAGAAAGTTATGAACGGACCGGAAGCAGAGGTTCGTGTTGGTAACTGCCTGCCGCTGGAAATTATCCCGGTTGGTACTATGATCCATAACATTGAGCTTCATCCGGGAAAGGGCGGACAGATGGTTCGTTCTGCTGGAAACGGCGCTCAGTTAATGGCTAAAGAAGGAAAATATGCAACATTAAGATTACCGTCAGGTGAAATGAGAATGGTTCCGCTTGTATGCCGTGCAACAATCGGTGAAGTTGGAAACGGAGACCACAACCTTGTAAACATCGGTAAAGCTGGACGTAAACGTCACATGGGAATCAGACCTACAGTTCGTGGTTCTGTAATGAACCCGAATGACCATCCGCACGGTGGTGGTGAAGGAAAGACTGGTATCGGTCGTCCTGGCCCGTGCACACCATGGGGCAAACCTGCTCTTGGTCTGAAGACCAGAAAGAAAAACAAACAGTCCAACAAGCTCATCGTAAGAAGACGCGATGGAAAAGCTTTAGCGAAATAATAAGGAGGGTACAGAATGTCTCGTTCATTGAAAAAAGGACCTTTCGCAGATGCAAGCCTGCTTAAAAAGGTTGACGCTATGAATGCTGCTAACGAAAAATCCGTGATCAAAACATGGTCACGTCGTTCCACCATCTTCCCTTCTTTCGTAGGACATACAATTGCTGTCCATGACGGAAGAAAGCATGTTCCGGTATACGTTACAGAGGATATGGTAGGACATAAACTCGGTGAGTTCGTTGCTACAAGAACTTACAGAGGACACGGAAAAGACGAAAAGAGATCCGGTGTCAGATAATTATAAGTATTAACTGCCTGTTGTCCCTCATGGGGCAGCACGGCGGGTTTACCCAGAGATCGAATACAAGAAAGGAGGCACTTTAAAATGGCAAAGGGACATAGAAGCCAGATTAAGAGAGCCAGAAATGAGAATAATAAAGAGACAAGACCGTCTGCAAAATTATCTTATGCAAGAATTTCTGTTCAGAAAGCATGCTATGTATTAGATGCGATCCGTGGCAAAGATGTGCAGACAGCGCTTGGTATCCTGACATATAATCCGAGATATGCTTCCAGCGTTCTCAAGAAACTTCTTGAGTCAGCAATCGCAAACGCTGAGAACAACAACGGAATGAGCGCAGATAACCTCTACATTGCAGAGTGCTATGCAAACAAAGGACCTACAATGAAGCGGATTCAGCCAAGAGCACAGGGTAGAGCTTACAGAATCGAGAAGAGAACAAGCCATCTTACCATCGTGCTGGATGAAAGATAAGGAGGAAAAGCATGGGACAGAAAGTTAATCCACATGGCCTTAGAGTCGGTGTTATTAAGGATTGGGATTCCAGATGGTATGCAGAAGCAGACTTCGCAGATTGTCTGGTTGAGGACTACAATATCAGAACATTTTTGAAGAAAAAACTCTACAGCGCAGGTGTTTCCAAGATTGAAATCGAAAGAGCATCTGACAGAGTGAAGATCATCATCTACACAGCTAAGCCGGGTATCGTTATCGGTAAAGGCGGATCTGAGATCGAGAAAGTAAAAGCTGAGCTTCAGAAACTTACAGATAAGAAGCTTATCGTAGACATCAAAGAAGTTAAGAGACCAGACAGAGATGCACAGCTGGTTGCTGAGAACATCGCACTTCAGCTTGAGAACCGTATTTCTTTCCGTCGTGCAATGAAGTCTACAATGCAGAGAACTATGAAAGCCGGAGCAAAAGGAATCAAAACATCTGTATCCGGACGTCTTGGCGGTGCTGATATGGCTCGTACAGAGTTCTACAGCGAGGGAACAATTCCGCTTCAGACACTTCGTGCTGACATCGATTACGGTTTTGCAGAAGCAGATACAACTTATGGTAAAGTTGGCGTAAAAGCATGGGTTTACAATGGTGAAGTACTTCCCACAAAAGGAACTAAGGAAGGGAGCGATAAATAATGTTAATGCCAAAAAGAGTAAAACGTCGTAAACAATTCCGTGGCTCCATGAGAGGTAAAGCCCTTAGAGGCAACAAAATCAATTATGGTGAATTCGGTCTTGTTGCAACCGAACCGTGCTGGATCAGATCTAATCAGATCGAGGCAGCCCGTATTGCCATGACACGTTATATCAAACGTGGTGGTCAGGTTTGGATCAAGATTTTCCCAGATAAACCAGTAACAGCGAAACCAGCAGAAACACGTATGGGTTCCGGTAAAGGTTCCCTGGAATACTGGGTAGCAGTTGTTAAGCCAGGACGTGTAATGTTTGAGATTGCAGGCGTATCAGAAGAGATTGCCCGTGAAGCATTACGTCTTGCAATGCACAAGTTACCATGTAAATGTAAAATCGTTTCTCGTGCAGACTTAGAAGGCGGTGATAACAGTGAAAATTAATAAATTCGTAGAAGATTTAAAAGCAAAATCAGCTGCAGAATTAAACGAAGAATTAGTAGCTGCTAAAAAAGAACTTTTTAACCTGAGATTTCAGAATGCAACCAATCAATTAGACAATACAAGCCGAATCAAAGAGGTTCGCAAAAATATTGCCAGAATCCAGACAGTAATCACTGAGCAGGCTAACGCTGTGAAATAGTGAATATAGGAGGACAGAATCGTGGAAAGAAATCTGAGAAAAACCCGTGTGGGTAAGGTTGTCAGCAATAAGATGGACAAGACCATCGTAGTTGCAATTGAAGACCATGTAAAACATCCTCTTTACAAAAAAATCGTGAAGAGAACATATAAATTAAAAGCTCATGACGAACAGAATGAGTGCAATATCGGTGATACCGTAAAAGTTATGGAGACCAGACCGCTGTCCAAGGACAAGAGATGGAGACTGGTTGAGATCGTAGAGAAAGCTAAATAAGGAGGAAACCAGTATGATTCAGCAGGAAACTAGATTAAAAGTTGCCGATAACACTGGTGCAAAAGAAATCCTTTGTATTCGTGTTATGGGCGGCTCTACAAGAAGATATGCAAACATCGGAGACACAATCATTGCTACTGTCAAAGATGCAACACCAGGCGGCGTTGTTAAAAAAGGCGATGTAGTAAAAGCTGTTGTTGTCCGTTCCAAAAAAGGCGCACGTCGTAAAGACGGATCCTATATCCGTTTCGATGAGAATGCAGCCGTAATCATTAAAGACGATTTAACTCCGAGAGGAACACGTATCTTTGGACCAGTTGCCAGAGAGCTTCGTGAGAAAAAATTCATGAAGATCGTTTCCTTAGCTCCGGAAGTATTATAGGAGGGTGCCTAATGTCAGCTATGAAGATTAAAAAAGGTGATACCGTAAAAGTTATCGCTGGTAAAGATAAAGGCAAAGAGGGCAAAGTCCTTGCCGTTAACGTAAAAGACAACACCGTGATCGTAGAAAACGTCAACATGGTTACTAAGCACAGCAAACCTTCTGCAGCAAACCAGAATGGTGGAATCATCAAGAAGGAAGCTGCTCTTCACGTATCTAACGTGATGCTGGTAGTAAATGGCAAAGCAACCAGAGTCGGATTCAAGATGGACGGCGACAAAAAAGTCCGTGTTGCAAAAGCAACAGGCGAGGTTATCGATAAATAAGAGAGGAGGCATGACAGGTGAGTAGATTAAAAGAACTTTACAAAAACGAGATCATGGATAACATGACCAAAAAATTCGGATACAAGAACGTTATGGAAGTGCCGAAGCTCGAAAAAATCGTTGTTAACATGGGTGTTGGTGAAGCAAAGGAAAACGCTAAGCTTCTCGACGCAGCTATCGCAGATATGGAGCTGATCACAGGACAGAAGGCAGTAGCTACAAAGGCTAAAAAGTCTGTAGCGAACTTCAAGATCAGAGAGGGTATGGCAATCGGCTGTAAAGTAACCTTAAGAGGCGAAAAAATGTATGAGTTTGCTGATCGTCTGATCAACCTTGCACTTCCTCGTGTACGTGACTTCCGTGGCGTTAATCCTAACGCATTCGACGGAAGAGGAAACTATGCTCTTGGTATCAAAGAGCAGTTGATCTTCCCGGAAGTTGAGTATGACAAGGTAGACAAAGTAAGAGGTATGGATATCATCTTCGTTACAACAGCGAAGACTGATGAGGAAGCACGCGAGCTTCTTACACAGTTCAACATGCCTTTCGCTAAATAAGGAGGAGAATTCAAATGGCTAAAACAGCAATGAAAATCAAACAGCAGCGCAAACCGAAATTCTCCACAAGAGAATACAGCCGCTGCAGAATCTGTGGACGTCCTCACGCTTACTTAAGAAAATACGGTATCTGCCGTATCTGCTTCCGTGAGCTGGCTTACAAGGGACAGATCCCGGGCGTTAAAAAAGCATCCTGGTAAAATTTATAAACAATAAAACATGTCAAGTCTGATAAGAGGAGGAAACTAACATGACAATGAGCGATCCGATCGCAGATATGCTTACAAGAATCCGTAATGCAAACACTGCAAAACATGACACAGTAGATGTTCCGGCATCCAAAATGAAAATTGCAATTGCAAACATTCTTTTTGACGAGGGATATATTGCAAAGTATGATTTAGTAGAAGACGGTGTGATCAGAACACTTCACATCACCCTGAAATATGGTGAGAACAAAAACGAGAAGATCATCACAGGACTGAAGAGAATCTCCAAACCGGGTCTTCGTGTATATGCTGGCAAGGATGAGCTGCCGAGAGTACTTGGCGGACTTGGAACTGCTATCATCTCCACAAACAAAGGTGTAATCACTGACAAAGAGGCTCGTAAGCTTCATGTAGGCGGCGAGGTTCTGGCATTTGTTTGGTAAGAATCTGCAAGCAGGTTTTTAATAAAGAATTAAACTGAAAACAGAGAGGGAAAATTCCCTCTCCGACAATCTAAGTAAGGAGGACAATATTATGTCACGAATCGGCAGACTTCCGGTAGCTATTCCTGCAGGCGTAGAAGTAACTGTAGCAGCAGGCAATGTAGTAACCGTTAAAGGGCCTAAGGGAACACTTGAAAGAGCGCTTCCAACAGAGATGGAAATCAAGGTAGAAGATGGTCATGTAGTTGTTACAAGACCAAACGACCTGAAGAAAATGAAAGCTTTGCACGGTTTAACAAGAAGCCTTATCCACAACATGGTTGTTGGTGTAAGCGAAGGTTATACAAAAACTCTTGAAGTAAACGGTGTAGGTTATAGAGCTCAGAAGCAGGGCAAAAAACTTGTGCTTTCTCTTGGATATTCTCACCCGGTAGAGATGGAAGATCCTGAAGGAATTGAATCCAAAGTTGATGGAAACAAAATCATTGTTTCCGGTATCAGCAAAGAAAAAGTTGGTCAGTTTGCAGCTGAGATCAGAGATAAGAGAAGACCTGAGCCATACAAGGGCAAGGGAATCAAATATGCTGATGAAGTAATCAGACGTAAAGTCGGCAAGACCGGTAAGAAATAAATAAGGAGAGTGAGAACATGATTAAGAAAGCATCCAGAGCGGAAATTCGTGAAAAGAAACATAGAAGACTCCGTCATCATCTGAATGGAACAGCTACTACTCCAAGACTGGCAGTATTCCGTTCCAACAAGCATATCTATGCACAGATCATTGATGACAGCGTGGGAAAAACTTTAGTATCAGCTTCTACTCTTCAGAAAGATGTAAAAGCAGAGCTTGAGCATACAGATGATGTAAAAGCAGCAGCATATCTTGGAACTGTAATCGGTAAGAAAGCAGTTGAAGCAGGTATTGAGAGTGTGGTTTTCGACAGAGGAGGCTACATCTACCACGGTAAAGTTAAAGCATTAGCAGACGCAGCAAGAGAAGCTGGACTGAAATTCTAAAAGGGAGGAAAAAGACACATGAAACATAATCTTATTGATGCTAGTCAGTTAGAATTAGAAGATAAAGTAGTGTCAATCAAACGTGTTACCAAGGTTGTTAAAGGTGGCCGTAACTTCCGTTTCACAGCTTTGGTTGTTGTAGGTGACGGCAACGGACATGTTGGTGCAGGTTTAGGAAAAGCAGCTGAAATTCCGGAAGCAATCCGCAAAGGAAAAGAAGATGCTATGAAAAAACTCGTAACAGTAGCAAGAGATGAGAACGGTTCTATTACACATGACTTCATCGGAAAATTCGGAAGCGCTGAAATGCTTCTGAAACGTGCTCCGGAAGGTACTGGTGTTATCGCCGGAGGTCCGGCTCGTGCCGTTATTGAGCTTGCAGGTATCAAGAACATCCGTACGAAATGTATGGGCTCCAGAAATAAACAGAATGTTGTCCTGGCTACAATCGAAGGGTTAAGCCAGCTGAAGACTCCGGAAGAAGTTGCAAAGCTTCGTGGAAAATCTGTAGATGAGATTCTGGCATAAGGAGGAAACGAAAAATGGCAGATACAATTAAAGTTACATTAGTTAAGTCTCCGATCGGCGCAGTTCCGAAACACAAAAAGACAGTCGTTGCAATGGGACTTACAAAAATGCACAAAACAGTTGAAATGCCTGATAATGCTGCTACAAGAGGCATGATCAAGCAGGTTCAGCATCTGGTTAAAGTAGAAGAGTAATTCGAGACAGTCAAGATAAATAAAAGGAGGTGCCAAACATGGATTTATCAAATCTGAGACCTGCAGAAGGTTCCAAGCACAGTGATAACTTCAGAAGAGGCCGTGGACATGGTTCCGGAAACGGAAAGACAGCCGGAAAAGGACATAAAGGACAGTTAGCACGTTCCGGACACAAGAAACCGGGATTTGAAGGTGGACAGATGCCTTTATACAGACGTCTTCCGAAGAGAGGCTTCAAAAACAGAAACTCCAAAGAGATCATTGCAATCAATGTTGACGTTCTGAACCGTTTCGAGGACGGAGCAGATGTTACTGTTGAGAGCCTGCTGGAAAGCCGCGCAATTTCCAAAGCTGGTGACGGCGTTAAAATTCTTGGAAATGGTGAGCTGACTAAGAAAGTTAATGTAAAAGTAAATGCTGTCAGCGAAACCGCAAAAGCTAAAATTGAAGCTGCTGGTGGTACAGTAGAGGTGATTTAATGTTTGAAACTCTCAAAAGTCTTTTTAGAGTAAAAGAGATGCGCCGTAAGCTGTTTTATGTGATCGGTATGATTTTTATTATCCGTATCGGTTCTCAGCTTCCTGTTCCTGGTGTGGACAGCGACGTATTCAGACAATGGTTTCAGAGCAACACTGGTGATGCATTCAACTTTTTTGATGCGTTCACCGGAGGCTCCTTTGAGAGTATGTCCGTATTTGCTCTGAACATCACACCATATATTACATCATCCATTATCATTCAGCTTCTGACAATCGCAATCCCGGCTCTGGAAGAAATGCACAGAGACGGTGAAGAGGGTAGAAAGAAGATGACTGCCATCACCCGTTATGTAACGATCGGTCTTGCTCTTTTCGAGTCTGTTGCCATGACAATCGGATTTGCAAAAGGCAATATTGTTCAGGACATGAACTTCATGAAGGGACTGGTAGTAGTAGTTTCTCTTACAGCAGGATCTGCTATGCTGATGTGGATCGGTGAGCGTATCACAGAAAAGGGTGTGGGCAACGGTATTTCTATCGTACTGGCAGTAAATATCGTTTCCAGAATTCCAAGTGATATGATGACTCTCTATGAGAACTTTATCAAAGGTAAAACAATTGCAAAAGGAATGTTGGCAGGTGTGATCATTATTGCCATTATTCTGGCAGTTGTTGTATTTGTACTGATTCTTAATGGAGCAGAAAGAAGAATTCCGGTACAGTATTCCAAGAAGATGGTTGGACGTAAGCTTATGGGCGGACAGTCAAACAACATTCCTCTTAAGGTAAATACTGCAGGTGTAATTCCGATTATTTTTGCTTCTTCCATTATGTCTTTCCCGGGACTGATTGCTCAGTTTGCAGGTAAAGGAAATGGAACAGGAATCGGAAGCGAGATTCTGAGAGGTCTTTCTTCCAGTAACTGGTGTGATCCGGCTCAGCTGAAATACAGCTGGGGACTGATCGTGTATATTGTGCTCTGTGTATTCTTTGCATATTTCTACACTTCCATTACTTTCAATCCGTTGGAAGTTGCTGATAATATCAAAAAACAGGGCGGCTTTATTCCAGGTATCCGTCCAGGAAAACCTACATCAGATTATTTACAGAATCTACTCAATTACATTATATTTATAGGCGTAGTTGGCCTGATCATTGTAGCAGTGATCCCGTTCTTCTTTAACGGTGTATTTAAGGCACAGGTTTCCTTCGCAGGAACCTCACTGATCATCGTGGTTGGTGTTGTCCTTGAAACTGTGAAACAGATTGAATCTCAGTTGCTTGTCCGCAACTACAAAGGCTTTCTGGCTGACTAATGCGCAGACGGCTTGAATAAGCTGTGAATCTGCGTGTGGGAAACGAAGGTTGCGGTGTGCTTTTGCATGCTGCAGCCATTTTTAAATATAAGGAGGGTGTTTTATGAGAATCATTATGTTGGGTGCGCCTGGTGCCGGCAAAGGAACCCAGGCAAAAAAAATCGCTGAGAAATACGGGATCCCCCATATTTCTACAGGAGACATTTTCCGTGCCAACATCAAAAACGGCACAGAGCTTGGAAAGAAAGCAAAAACCTACATGGATCAGGGGCTTCTTGTACCGGATGAACTGACCTGTGACCTTGTAGTAGACAGAATCCAGCAGGATGACGCAAAAAATGGCTATGTTCTGGATGGTTTTCCAAGAACAATTCCTCAGGCTGAGTGTCTGACAGAGGCACTTGAAAAACTGGGAAGCAAGATTGATTTTGCCATTGATGTAGATGTTCCGGATGAAAACATCGTAAACCGTATGGGTGGAAGACGTGCCTGCCTGAAATGCGGAGCTACCTATCATGTTGTATATGCGGCTCCAAAGACAGAAGGCATCTGTGATACCTGCGGAGAAGCACTTGTTCTGCGCGAGGATGACAAACCGGAAACCGTACAGAAACGTCTGAATGTATACCATGAGCAGACACAGCCGCTGATCGACTACTACACAAAACAGGGCGTATTAAGAACAGTAGACGGAACACGTGCTCTGGATGATGTATTCCAGGAGATCGTGGGAGTTTTAGGAGAATAAGAAATGTCAGTTTCAATTAAGTCAGAACATGAAATAGAACTTATGAGAGAAGCAGGCCATCTTTTGGAAAAAGTTCACAATGAGCTGGCTTCTCACATTAGACCGGGAATCAGTACCAAGGAACTGGACCGTATCGGAGAGGAAATGATCCGCTCTCTGGGCTGCACTCCAAACTTTTTAAATTATAATGGATTTCCGGGATCTTTTTGTATCAGTCTTAATGATGAAGTGGTACATGGGATCCCGTCAACAAAGAAGATCATTCAGGAAGGAGATCTCGTTAAGATTGACGCAGGTCTGATCTACAAGGGATATCATTCTGATGCTGCCCGTACCTACGCTGTAGGGGAGGTATCTGCTGAGGCTCGTCAGCTTATGGAGGTAACAAAGCAGAGCTTCTTTGAGGGAATCAAATTTGCAAAGGCAGGAAATCATCTCAATGATATTTCCAAGGCAATCGGAGCATATGCTGCAAAATACAATTATGGTATTGTGCGGGATCTGGTTGGACATGGTATCGGAACTCATCTTCATGAGGATCCACAGATACCGAATTTTCCACAGAAACGTCGTGGAATTAAGCTGATGCCGGGCATGACTCTGGCAATTGAACCGATGATTAATATAGGCCGCGCAGATGTGGCCTGGGAGGATGATGACTGGACTGTAGTCACAATGGACGGATCTCTTTCCGCTCATTATGAAAATACCGTTCTGATCACAGACGGCGAGCCGGAGATTCTGACTCTTACAAAATGACAGATGACACAGGAGGTTAATAATGTCAAAAGCAGATGTGATTGAAGTGGAAGGAACTGTACTGGAGAAGCTGCCGAACGCTATGTTCAAGGTAGAGCTGGAGAATAAGCACGTAGTGCTTGCTCATATCAGCGGTAAGCTTCGTATGAACTTTATCCGTATCCTTCCGGGAGATAAAGTGACAATCGAGCTTTCTCCGTATGATCTGTCCAAGGGCAGAATTATCTGGAGAGATAAATAAAGACAACCTGAATCCAGGTGATTCAGGTTGTCGATACTGCTTGACAGTGGGTCAAGCAGGTTCCATAGATAATATGTGAGGGGGAGCTGCGGGACTTCGCAGCTCCCCCCACACTCCCCCTGTGGACCCGCTGGTTTGTGGGTGCTGCCGGGGGATTTTTATTTTATTGCAATAAAATAAATCACATGCTATGCACAACATCATAAATAAAAGAACCTGCCTATGTCAAAGCAGGTTCTCTTTAGTTTATGATGCTGGTCTAAGCCGGTGGTCGTGATTGTAAATTTCAGGAAATAACCGCCTGCTCTCGTTTGAGAAGGTGTTTATCAATGATTAGCAGGAAAACAATGGTGGATACAATTGCGCTGATCACATCGGAAAGCGGCTCTGCATAAAAGGCTGTGGAAGCCTGGAAAAAAGCCGGCAGTGCAACGGTTCCTATGATGTACAGGGACTTTCTGAGAATGGACAGGGTAAGGGCTGTCTTGGTACGTTCCAAGGCGGTCAGCGCGTCCACAAATACATACTGGAAGCTCAGAGGAATCACCATCATGGTAAAGACCCGGATCCCCCATATAGAAAAGTCAATATACTCCGGATTGGAAGTGAAAAGCAGTACAAAGACTTTTGGGAGGAACTGGGACAGGATGAACATGCCTGTTGTAAAGCCAAGCATCAGCTTCAAAATAGTACGGATTGCTTTTTTTACCCGTTCGGTTGCCTGAGCACCATAATTGTAGCTGATTACTGCCTGGGTACCGCCGCTGATGCCGATCATAGGCGCGGTGATCATCAGCATATAACTCTGGACAATGGTGGCGCAGGTGATCAGCATATCTCCCTGCTCCGGCCCACCGTATTTTTGAAGGACAGCATTCATAACGATAAGGAGAATGCTGTCGGTTGCCAGGATCAGGAAAGGTGAAAGTCCAAGGTAAACAATATTCAGCATAAGACATCTGTCATAATTTCCAAAAGAAATGGGCACATGCACTTTTTTGCTGAAAAGAAAAAGGATAGCAAAGCTGCAGGATGCCATCTGGGAAATAACAGTTGCAATGGCTGCTCCGGCCACGTCCATATGGAACAAAAAGATAAAAACCGGATCCAGAATAATATTGGAGACGGCCCCGATCAGGACGGTGGTCATTCCGGCAACAGGGAATCCCTGACAGTTGATGAAATAGTTCAGTCCGGCTGCCATCAGCGCAAAAAATGTTCCGGCAGTGTAGATCGTCATATAGGTATTGGCATAGGGAAAGGTAATTTCACTTGCCCCAAACCAGATAAGCAGATGATCCTTCATAAGAAGGAAGGCAATGGTCAGCACTACGGAGATCACGGAAAGCATTAAAAAGGAATTGGAAAGGATCTGCCGTGCTTTTTTCATGTTTTTTTCTCCCAGACGGATTCCCAGAAGAATAGAGCCTCCAAGCCCTACCAGGGTTCCAAAGGAAGAAAGAAGCGTCACAACAGGTCCGCAGACACCGACTCCGGCCAGCGCCAGTTCTCCGATTTCCGGAATATGGCCGATATACATACGGTCAATGATGCTGTACAGTACATTGACAAATTGTGCGATCATTGCCGGAATGGCAAGACGAAAAACAGGAGAAGAAACTGGGTCCTTCCCCAGATCAGTTGAAGTTCTCATAATTCAGTATTATCCCCCAATGAAAAAGTGTGCGGATAAGCGCACCGGATAATACTATAGCAGAAGTATACAGGCAATTCAACCAAACAAAAAATTTTTTATTTTCAGAGAATATTACAAAAACATCAGAAGGTTTTCGTGCAATATTCTGATTTTATATTTAGTGAAAAAATTAACTTGCAACAGCTTCCTAAATGTGATAATATTCCATTCAAAGAAAAGGGAGTAGCGGCCATTTAATGAAAACGGGATTGCTTTTCAGAAGGTGGTACATATTTGCGTCAGTACGGTATCCGGGTGATCTCGGATATCCGCGATATGAAGTAAGCAGCAAGACTTTTGTTTTGAGGCAGAATATGATCTGTCCGAAATGAAAGTCTTTTTCTTTTCTTTAAACATCAGAAAGCCCTGAAGGGACATATCTGAACCTCAGAAAAGATATATCTGTATGTTCATAAACGGGCAGCAAGGAGGATGCAGATGGAGGAATTTAATAATAACAACAGTATGAATATGAAAAAAAAATGGTTCCCCAGAAGACCGAAAGCCAGAAAGCATGCAAAAAAGGCAGTGGTCATTGTGGCGGCTGTGGCAGTGGTGGGGCTGCTTGCAACAGACTGTACTTATCAGATCCAGGAGCAGGAACAGGCAGTTTTGTCCACCCTTGGCGTTCCCAAGGCGGTAACGGAAACCGGACTTCATTTTAAACTGCCTCTGATCCAGAAGGTACATAAGGTCAATACCACCATTCAGGGATTCCCAATTGGGTATAACCAGCAGAACAATGATGTGGTGGCAGACGAAGGGATCATGATCACTTCAGATTATAATTTTATTGACGTGGACTTTTTTGTGGAGTACAGGATCACCGAACCGGTGAAGTATCTTTATACCTCCCAGCAGCCGGAGGATATCCTGAAAAGCATCTCACAGAGCTGTATCCGTACAGTGATCGCCAGCTATACAGTAGATGATGTCCTTACAACAGGAAAAAGTGAGATCCAGGCGAAGATCAAGGACATGATCATGAAAAAAATGGAAGAGCAGGACGTGGGAATCCAGCTTGTGAATATTACCATACAGGATTCCGAACCGCCGACACAGGAGGTCATGAAAGCATTTAAAGCCGTTGAGACAGCCAAGCAGGGAAAAGAGACGGCAGTCAATAACGCAAACAAATACAGAAACGAAAAGCTTCCGGAAGCCGAAGCACAGGCAGACCAGATCGTTCAGGATGCAGAAGCCCAGAAGCAGGTCCGCATCAACGAGGCGGAAGCAGAGGTGGCAAGATTTAATGCCATGTATGAGGAATATGTAAAAAATCCTACGGTAACGAAACTTCGTATGTTCTATGAAACTATGGAGGATGTACTTCCCGGAATGAAGATTGTGATCGATAATGGAGACGGTACCCAGAAGGTGCTTCCTCTGGATTCTTTTACCGGGGACAGCGGACAGGAAGCAGAATCTGTCCAGAGCGCAGAGGAGGCGAATAAATAATATGAAAAAGAAAAAAGTTCTGATAGGTATAGCCGGAGTTTTTGTACTTGCAGCAGCACTTACATCCGTTACGGTGACAAAACAAAACGAATATAAGCTGATCCGGCAGTTTGGAAAGGTACAGCGAGTGATTGATAAACCAGGCATCAGTCTCAGGATCCCGGTGGTGGAAACTACGGCAACCCTGCCAAAGCAGACCCTTCTTTATGATTTGGCGCCTTCTGATGTTATTACAGGAGACAAGAAGACCATGATCACAGACAGCTATGTAATATGGAGGATTTCTGATCCGCTGAAATTTGCAAGAACCCTGAATTCTTCTATTGAAAATGGAGAAAGCCGTATCAACACAGCCATTTATAATGCGACAAAAAATGCGATCAGCAGCATGTCTCAGGACGAAGTCATCACAAGCCGGGACGGCGAGCTTGCAGAAATGGTTATGGGATCTGTGAAAAACAACATGGAGCAGTATGGAATTTCTGTGATGCTGTTTGATACCAAGCAGCTGGATCTGCCGGAGGATAATAAGGATGCGGTTTATGAACGGATGGTTTCTGAAAGAGATAATATTGCAGCCACCTATACGGCACAGGGAAATTCCGAGGCAAAGGTGATCCGTAATACAACAGATAAAGAAGTTGCCATCCAGATTTCAGAAGCAAAGAAAAAAGCAGAGATCCTGGAAGCGGAAGGCGAGCAGGAATATATGAAGATTCTTGCCAGCGCTTATGGGGAAGAAGGAAGAAGTGATTTTTATTCCTTTGTAAGAAGCCTGGATGCACTGAAAAATTCCATGACAGGAGAGGATAAAACGGTGATTCTTTCCGCGGATTCCCCGATTGCACAGATCTTTCAGGGGAATACAGGAACTGTAGAATAGAAAGCACAGAATTGAAAAAAATAAAAAAAGTGCTTGCAATCCACATACATTGGTGCTACACTATAATGCGAACGCGCTATGAGTGCGTCCGTAACTGCAGATTCAAGTCGAAACTATGAGAGGAGGATTTCCAGTGAAAGTAAGATCATCTGTAAAGCCGATCTGCGAGAAATGCAAGATCATCAAAAGAAAAGGATCTATCAGAGTAATCTGTGAAAATCCAAAACACAAACAGCGCCAGGGCTAATGCCGGTGGTTTGTGAAACGTGCGGCTGCAGTTTGATACACCCGGAAGGGTTGTTCGGACTGTTTGAATTTTTTAAAGCATGTATTGCCTAATACCGAGAGGCAACAGCGGCTTATATTGCTGCAATTTCGGAAAGGCTGTCTTACGCCAAAGACGGCTGGGTGTTTTACCGAGGCACCCCAATTAGGAAACTAGAAACAGAAAGCAGGACGATAGATGCACCCCATTTCACCTTGCGGGAGCAAGTGGTGTACATTTGGAAAGCTTTCAAAACAGAAAATGGAGGAAACAGTACATGGCTCGTATAGCTGGTGTAGACTTACCAAGAGAAAAACGTATTGAAATTGGCCTTACCTATATTTATGGTATCGGCAGACCAAGCGCAGACAAGATTCTTGCGCAGGCAAATGTAAATCCTGATACACGTGTCAGAGATCTTACTGATGACGAAGTAAAGAGAATCAGCGCTGTCATTGATGAGACAATGATGGTAGAAGGTGATCTTCGTCGTGAAATCGCTCTGAATATCAAGAGACTGCAGGAAATCGGATGCTACAGAGGAATTCGTCATCGTAAAGGACTTCCGGTTCGTGGTCAGAAGACCAAGACTAATGCGAGAACACGCAAGGGTCCGAAGAGAACAGTAGCAAACAAGAAAAAATAATTCGTAACATATAGTATATTTCAAATAAAGGAAAGCGTAGGTTAGTTTTAAAATGGCAAAAGCAACCAGAAAAACGACAACAAAACGTCGTGTCAAGAAAAACGTTGAACACGGACAGGCACATATCCAGTCTTCTTTCAATAACACTATCGTTACTCTGACTGACAGTGAAGGAAACGCTCTTTCATGGGCAAGTGCCGGTGGTCTGGGATTTAGAGGTTCAAGGAAATCTACTCCTTATGCAGCACAGATGGCAGCAGAGACTGCAACAAAAGCTGCTCTGATCCATGGATTAAAAACTGTTGATGTTATGGTAAAAGGACCGGGATCAGGCCGTGAAGCTGCAATTCGTGCACTTCAGGCATGTGGTCTTGAAGTAACAAGTATCCGTGACGTAACACCGGTTCCGCACAACGGATGCCGTCCACCAAAACGCAGAAGAGTCTAATTAAGGAGGAAGCTTGAAATGGCAGTAAACAGAGTGCCTGTACTGAAAAGATGCAGATCCCTTGGTCTGGATCCAATCTACTTAGGAATTGATAAAAAATCTACAAGACAGTTAAAACGTGCAAACAGAAAAATGTCTGAGTACGGTTTACAGTTAAGAGAAAAACAGAAAGCAAAATTCATCTACGGTGTTCTTGAGAAACCTTTCCGTAACTACTACAAGAAAGCAGACAGAATGCCGGGCCAGACAGGTGAGAACCTGATGGTTATGCTTGAGACAAGACTTGACAACGTAATCTTCCGTATGGGATTTGCAAGAACAAGACGTGAGGCTCGTCAGATCGTTGACCACAAGCATGTACTTGTAAACGGCAAATGTGTAAACATTCCGTCTTACCTTGTAAAAGCAGGAGATACTGTTGAGATCAAAGAAAAATGCAAAGGTTCCGAGAGATACAAAGGAATCCTGGAAGTAACAGGCGGAAGACTTGTTCCGGAGTGGCTTGATGTAAATCAGGATGCTCTCAGCGGAACTGTAAAAGAGCTTCCAAACAGAGAAGTAATTGATGTACCTGTAGACGAGATGCTTATCGTCGAGCTGTACTCTAAGTAAAGCATAGAAGTTAAGGTGCAACTGAGCTTTTATGCGATCCCCAAACAATGCCCAGGCAGAGTTTGGGGATACTACATTAAAAGTATGACGCAGCTTTCCAGAAGGAGGGAGCCTTATAGTGTTTGATTTTAATAAACCAAAAATCGAAATTACCGAAATATCAGAAGATAAGAAATTTGGCAGATTCGTAGTGGAACCGCTGGAAAGAGGTTATGGTACTACCCTTGGCAATTCTCTCAGAAGAATTATGCTGTCTTCCCTCCCGGGAGCAGCTGTAAGCCAGGTGAAGATCGATGGCGTACTGCATGAATTCAGTTCTATCCCAGGTGTAAAAGAGGACGTTTCAGAGATCATCATGAATCTGAAAAGCCTTGCGATCAAAAATACAAGCGCTGACAATGAGCCAAAGACTGCATATATTGAGTGTGAAGGCAAAGGCGTTGTAACAGCAGCTGACATCCAGACGGATCAGGATATTGAGATCATGAATCCGGATCAGGTTATCGCAACTCTGAACGGCGGTAAGGACTGCAGACTTGCTATGGAGCTTACAATTACCAGAGGACGTGGATATGTAAGCGCTGATAAAGGGAAAACAGATGACATGCCTATCGGCGTTATCGCTGTAGACGCTATCTATACACCGGTTGACAGAGTGAATATGGTTGTGGAAAACACCCGTGTAGGTCAGGTGACAGACTACGATAAGCTGACACTTGATGTATTCACAAACGGTACTCTGGACCCGGATGAGGCAGTCAGCCTTGCTGCAAAAGTATTAAGCGAGCATTTAAGCCTGTTCATTGATCTTTCTGAGAACGCTAAGACCGCTGAGGTCATGATCGAGAAAGAAGACAATGAGAAGGAAAAAGTTCTGGAAATGAGCATTGATGAGCTGGAGCTCTCTGTTCGTTCCTATAACTGTCTGAAGAGAGCCGGAATCAATACAGTAGAAGAGCTGTGCAATAGAACTTCTGAAGATATGATGAAGGTTCGTAATCTCGGACGTAAGTCACTGGAAGAGGTTCTTGCAAAACTCAAAGAGCTGGGCCTGCAGCTTCAGCCTACAGAGGAATAAAGAATCTTTGTGAGTTAAATATTACCGCGGGGAGCCAAAGCATCAGGGCAGTAAGACCGAACAAGCGTGTCCCGATGTCCCGCAGATGGAGGAAAATATCATGGCAAAATATAGAAAATTAAGCAGAACATCTGATCAGAGAAAAGCTCTGTTAAGAAACCAGGTAACAAACCTTCTGTATCACGGACAGATCCGTACTACTGAGGCAAAAGCAAAAGAGATCCGTAAGATCGCTGAAGGACTTATTGCTATGGCAGTTCGCGAAAAAGACAACTTTGAGACAGTTACTGTAACTGCTAAAGTTGCCCGCAAAGATGCCGAAGGCAAGAGAGTGAAAGAAGTCGTAGACGGTAAGAAGAAAACTGTATACGATGAGGTTCAGAAAGAGATCACAAAAGATGCTCCTTCCAGACTTCACGCTCGTCGTCAGATGGCAAAAGTTTTCTATCCAGTAAAAGAAGTACCGGCTAAGGGTGCTGGCAAAAAGAAAAACACAAAAGACATCGACATGGTTAAGAAAATGTTCGATGAGATCGCTCCAAAATATGTGGGACGTAACGGTGGTTACACAAGAATCGTTAAGATCGGACCGCGTAAGGGCGATGCTGCTATGGAAGTACTGATCGAGTTAGTATAATCCATATAGATTTTCAGGGGATATCCGTATTGTGCGGATATCCCTTTTTTACTGAAAGACAGCTGCTGTAAAGGCGGAAAACAGGAATGGGCTGCCTGCCGGACGGATAGGGAAACGAAGTTTCCTGTTGATAAATGAAGGAAATTATCGTACAATCATTACTGTGGTATTTTTCTGTATACAGGAAATACTATCATTGTTGCAGGAAACAGGAAGGAAAATTTTTATAAAGGACAAAATACATGAAAATAAGAAGAATTGCAGCGGTCTGGGCGGCAAAAATCGCTGGATTTGTCTGTAAAAAGCTGGGAAGGCAGGGGGTAACCTGGGCAGGTAAGATAGCAATGAAGATCGATCCTGCTATTTTAAAGGAGCTTTCCTCTGAGATACGAAAAGACATTTTTGTGGTCTGCGGAACAAATGGAAAGACAACTACAAATAATATGCTGTGCTCAGCCCTGGAAGCAGAGGGGAATAAGGTGATCTGTAATCATACAGGCTCCAACATGCTGAACGGAGTGGTTGCGGCCTTTGTACTGGGAGCGAAACTGAACGGGCACATGGATGCAGACTATGCCTGTATAGAGGCAGATGAGGCATCTACGAAATATATTTTTCCCCAGATCAGTCCGGACTATATGGTCCTGACAAATCTTTTCCGGGATCAGCTGGACCGCTATGGGGAAATTGATATTACGATGAATATTCTGGAAACCATGATGCGGTCAGTACCGGAAATGAAGGTGATCGTAAACGGAGATGATGCATTATCTGCATATCTTGCCATGGACAGCGGAAATCCCTGTATTTATTACGGGATCAGCCGTCAGGTCATAAAAAGTGAAACAAATGAGATACGGGAGGGGCGCTTCTGTAAGAAATGCGGTGCAAAGCTCCATTACAGCTTTTATCATTACAGCCAGTTGGGAGATTACAGCTGTCCGAAATGTGGCTTTAAGCGTCCTCTGCCGGATTACGACGCTGAGGACGTACAGGTGGGAGACCGTCTTTCCTTCCGCGTGGAAAACAGACTGATCTCTGCCAATTATAAAGGCTTCTATAATGTATATAATATTCTGGCTGCTTATGCGGCAGTGAGGACGGCTGGATTTCAGGGGGAGCATTTTGCAGATATGCTGAAGAAGTTTAATCCTGAAAACGGACGTATGGAACAGTTCCGTATACACGGAACAGGAATTACCTTAAATCTGGCCAAAAACCCTGCAGGCTTTAACCAGAACATTTCGGCTGTCATGCAGGATACCGCGCCGAAGGATGTGATTATTGCCATTAATGATAACGCTCAGGACGGAATCGATATTTCCTGGCTGTGGGATGTGGATTTTGACCGTTTTGGAGAAGAGAGTATCCGCAGTATTACGGTCAGTGGTATTCGCTGCCAGGATATGCGCCTGCGTCTGAAATATGTGGATATCCCGTCAATTCTGGAACCGGATGTGGAAAAAGCCATCAGAGACAGGATCAAAGACGGAACCGGAAATCTCTATGTATTGGTAAATTATACGGCGCTTTTCAGCACCAGAAATATTTTAAAGAAGCTGGAGGGAGAGCAGAAATGAAACTTACAATAGGACATTTATACCCCGATCTCCTGAATCTTTATGGTGACAGAGGAAATATCCAGTGTCTTATGAAAAGATGCCAGTGGAGAGGAATTGAAGCAGAGACCATAGCATACGAAATGAATGACAGGATTGATTTTTCCGGACTGGACATTGTGCTTCTGGGAGGAGGATCTGACAGAGAACAGATGCTTGTATGTGAAAAACTGAAGGAAATACGGGATGATTTTCAGGCATATGTGGAAAAAGATGGTGTGGTGATCGCGATCTGTGGAGGCTATCAGCTTCTTGGAAAATATTATAAGACGGATCAGGGGATTATCAGCGGTCTGGATCTGGTAGATATGTACACGGAACAGGGGGATGGACGGCTGATCGGCAATATTGTGCTGAAAAGTGAACTGTTTGAAATGCCTGTGGTTGGATTTGAGAACCATGGCGGAAGAACCTGCATCAATAATACCAGACCTCTTGGCAGGGTACTGCATGGAGCGGGAAATGATGGAAAATCAGGATATGAAGGGATCATCTATAAGAATGTGATCGGGACCTATCTTCACGGTCCTTTGCTGCCAAAAAATCCTCAGCTTGCCGACTGGCTGATCCTTCAGGCACTTCGGAGAAAGTATGGGAACGAGACGGATCTGCCGGCTTTGGATGATTCTCAGGAAAAAGAAGCAAACGATTATATTTATAAACGGTTTGTGAAATAATACTTGCAAAGGAAAATACCTGACGTTATAATGAAGCCATGGAAAAGGGAGAGATCCCTTTCCTGTATGATAAGCTGAAAGGAGTAGATTATAATGCAGAAATATGTATGCGAACCATGTGGATATGTATATGATCCAGAAATCGGCGATCCGGATAGCGGAATTGAGCCGGGTACATCCTTTGAAGATCTGCCGGAAGATTGGGTATGCCCGATCTGCGGAGTAGGTAAGGACGAATTTGTACCGGAGGATTAATGAAACGGTCAGGGAGGTGCCGAAAGCAGAAGCTTTTGACACCTTCTGTTATTTATAGAAAAGTTCCGGACAGGGATCTGGTCAGAAAGGATTTATAATGAAGAAAAAGACAGCAGTGCTTTTACTGGGGCTTATGGTATCCATAACTGCAATGGCCGGCTGTGGAAGCAATGAAGCAACAGAGGCGGCAAACGAAAGTGCGCAGACAGAAGGCGAAGGTGCAGGGGATGACGCAGAAATGCAGGAGACCCTTGAAGAAGAGGAACAGAAGAAGCAGGAAGAGGAAGATGAAAAAGCTTCAGAAGAAAAATCAGAAGCTTCAGCAGAAGAAACAGAGGAGCCCGTCGAAGAGGAGGAAGCTTCAGATAAGATTGCAGTTCTTCTCCCGGATCAGGAAATCTGGGAAGACGATGCGGCTGAGCTTGCGGCAGATTTTGAAGAGGATGGATATGAACCGCTGATTTCCTATGCGGAGGGAGATGTCTCCAGGCAGGTGGCGCAGATACAGGATATGCTGGCAGCTGAGGTTAAGGCATTTATTATCACACCGGTAGATCCCTATGGTCTGACCGATGCGCTTGCTCCGGTAAAAGAAGCAGATATTCCCGTATTTTCTTATGATGACCTGATCATGGATACCAATGCTGTGAAATATTATACGACCTTTGGCGGACGTCAGGCAGGTCATAAGATCGCGGAGGAAATTATAAAAAAACAGGAGTTGGAAGAACTTCAGAAAGAAAAGGGATCCAAAACAATAGAATTCCTTATGGGATCTCCGGATGATGTACAGGCTCTGTTTCTGTATAACGGGGTTATGGAAGTCCTGCAGCCGTATCTGGATGACGGTACACTTGTCTGCACCTCGCAAAAAACAAGCTTTGATGATACAGGTATTCTGAGATGGAGCAGAAATCTGGCAGAAGCAAGATTCCGTGAAATCATGGAATCTTCCTATAAGGAAGGGGAGGTACCGGATATTGTATGTACCGGTTTTGACGAGGCAGCTCTGGCAGCCGCTGATATCCTGGAAGAAATGGGGGGTGTTCCCGGAACGGAAGAATGGCCGATGGTGACAGGTACAGGCTGTGAGGAAGAGATGGTAAAAGCAGTTGCATCCGGCAGAACTGCCTTCAGCCTGTTTATGGATTACAGAGAACTGGCAGATCAGTGTGAACAGATGGTTCATATATATCTGACAGGGGAAGAGGACCCGGAAGTAAATGACTATGAGCAGTATGATAACGGGGTAAAGATTATTGGAACCTATCTCTGCGAACCGCAGATCATAGACGGTGATAATTATGAACTACTGATCGACAATGGATATTATGAGGAAGACGAGGTGCGTCCGGAGGCAACTCCAACTCCAACACCAATGCCGACATCCACATCCACTCCATCTCCGGAACCGGAAAAAGAGGAGACAGAGCCAACTCCTACACAGAAACCGCGGATCACATTAAAAAGAAACAAATAAGTAAAAAAGCAGATCACAGATGTTCCTGTAACATGCTGTGATCTGCTTTTTTATGTATGGCCGTCCGGAAAAAACAACAGATAAAGATTTAACAGTTGCTGATCCTGATATTTTATCGGAAGGTCAGAGAGTCGTCGGTCATGGAATCGATGATGGCCAGTGATTCCAGACGCACGCCCATATCGCGGATCGCCTGTCCTCCTGTCTGGAAACCTTTCTCGATCACGATTCCGGCGCCTTCCAGAGTCGCCCCGGATTCTTTGACGATCTCAATCAGTCCCATCAGTGCACATCCGTTGGCAAGGAAATCGTCGATGAGAAGTACATGGTCTTCCGGTCCAAGGAATTTCTTGGAAAGGATCACATCATATACTTTTTTGTGGGTAAAAGATTCTACCTTGGAGCAGTACATCTCTCCGTCCAGATTAAGGCTCTGTGCTTTTTTGGCAAAGATGACAGGCACATTAAAATACTGAGCTGCAATACAGGCGATTCCGATACCGGAAGCCTCGATGGTGAGGATCATGGTGATCGGGCAGTCGGCAAAGCGTCTTTTAAATTCTTTGCCGATCTCATTGATCAGAGTGATATCCATCTGGTGATTTAAAAAACTGTCTACTTTTAAAATATTTCCCGGCTTAACAATGCCGTCCTTCAGAATACGATCTTTTAAAAGCTGCATAATTTCTCTCCTTTGATCTCTGTACATTGAAATAATCTCTAAGAAATTATATCTAATATACGCTATTCTTCGGGGAAGTTCAATTCTTTTCTAAAAATATTTACAAAAATTTTGTGGCAGCCTGTATAAAATGTTGTGTTCGCTCCCGTTGCATTGGCCGGAAAGGTCTGGTACAATGAAAAAAGTGAGGAGATTTTACACATGAAAGAATATGAAGTGATATGGGAAATATTTAACAAATGCCCCCGTAATCAGATGCGGGATGTATTTGTAGAGGAGATCGAGATTGAAGATCCGGAAGAATATGTCAAACAGAAATTTCAGGGAAAAGAAGTTTCCTATGATAAGACGGTTCTGGAGGACGGAACAGTGATCTTTGATATTGTGACTTCCGGTATAAAACAGAGATGCTCCTTTACAGAATTTTGAAATCTGTGTTATAATGGCTGTTGGCGGTATAAAAAGGATTCCGCCTACGCCCGTAAAGGGACGGGAAAGGAGCACGCATGAGCGAGACAAAAGAGACCCATGTGCATGTCATGGAAGACGGCAGTGTGGTAGAACATTCCCATGGAGAGCATGGGCATCATCACAGCCATGCCCAGACAAAGGCAGTGCTGAACCGTTTATCCAGAGCCATTGGCCATATGGAATCTATCAAGCGCATGGTGGAGGACGGCCGGGACTGTTCTGAAGTTCTGATTCAGCTTTCTGCGGTGAAATCTGCGATCAACAATACCGGTAAGATCATTCTTCAGGATCATATCGAGCATTGTATTGTGGACGCAGTCGAGCATGGAGACAGGGAAGCAATCAAAGAACTGGAAAAAGCCATTGACCGTTTTATGAAATAGTATCTGATCTGGTTTTTAAATACAGACAAATATAGAAGGAGAAATAAAATGGCAAAAGAGTGTAACAGCAAAACTTGCGACAAAACAAGCTGCGTAGGCTGCAGCAACAAAGGTAAAAATATGGATCTTATGGCAGAAGCAAATGCCATGTCCAATGTGAAGCATGTGATCGGTGTAGTCAGCGGCAAAGGCGGCGTGGGAAAATCCTTCGTGACCGCTTCACTGGCAAACCGTATGGCAGCAAAAGGATTCAAGGTAGGTATCCTGGATGCGGATATCACAGGACCTTCTATTCCTAAGATGTATGGACTGAAGGGTTCTGCAAAAGGTGACGAAAGTGGAATTTACCCAATGGAGACAGCGAACGGGATCGAGGTTATTTCTGTAAACCTTCTTCTTCCGACAGAGGAAACTCCTGTCATCTGGAGAGGACCGATCCTTGCAAATATGGTAAAACAGTTCTGGACAGATGTAATCTGGGGCGATCTGGACTATCTGTTTGTGGATATGCCTCCGGGAACCGGTGATGTGCCTCTTACTGTATTCCAGTCTCTTCCGGTTGATGGTATCGTGATCGTAAGCTCTCCTCAGGATCTTGTGAAGATGATCGTTAAAAAAGCATACAACATGGCTGAAATGATGAATATTCCGGTACTTGGCATTGTAGAAAACTACAGCTATGTGAAATGTCCGGACTGTGGCAAAGAAATCAAAGTTTTTGGTGAGAGCCATATTGATGAGATCGCAGCAGAACTGAATGTTTCCGTTCTGGGCAAAATGCCTATCGAAGCATCTTTTGCGGAGTATGCAGACAAAGGCGAATTTGATAAGGTAGTAAATACTTATCTTGAAGACGCAGACAGCCATATGCCTGTCTGAATCCGGATAAGGTAACTATAAGCTCAAAAAATACTATGGCCTGTTGGCCGGATCGAGAAAGGAGTCTCACATGAGCAACGTAAGACGTGTTTATGTAGAAAAGAAACCTGCCTTTGCAGTTCAGGCAAAGGAACTGAAACATGAAATCAGCAGTTATCTGGGAATCAAATCGGTTACCAGTGCAAGAGTGTTGATTCGTTACGACGTGGAGAATATTTCTGACGAGGTATTTGAAAAAGCCTGCAGGACAGTATTTGCAGAGCCTCCCGTAGATGATCTCTATAAAGAAAGCTTTGATTCCGGTAAGGATGCAAAGATTTTTTCCGTAGAATATCTTCCGGGACAGTTTGACCAGAGAGCGGATTCCGCAGTACAGTGCGTGCAGTTTCTTGATGAAAATGCACAGCCGATCATCCGTTCTGCTACTACCTATGTGATCGAGGGCGATATCACAGAAGAAGAGCTTGAGGCAATCAAGCATCACTGCATCAACCCGGTGGATTCCCGTGAAACAGGAGCGCAGAAGCCGGAGACACTTGTGACAGTTTTCCCTGATCCGGAAGATGTAAAGATTTTTGACGGATTTAAGGACATGCCGGAAGCAGAACTGAGAGCTCTTTACGATTCTCTGAATCTTGCAATGACCTTTAAGGATTTCCAGCATATCCAGAAATATTTCCAGAAGGAAGAAAGTCGCGATCCGTCTATGACAGAGATCCGCGTACTGGATACCTACTGGTCTGATCACTGCCGTCATACGACTTTTTCCACTGAGCTGACAGATGTGAAGTTTGGCGAAGGGGATTACAGAGAGCCGATTGAAAAAACATATGAGCAGTATCTGGAAGACAGAGCAGTTCTTTATAAAGACCGTGATGATAAATTTGTATGCCTGATGGATCTTGCACTGATGGCAATGAAAAAGCTGAAATCAGAAGGCAAGCTTCAGGATCAGGAAGAATCTGATGAGATCAATGCCTGCAGTATTGTTGTTCCGGTAGATGTAAACGGTGAGGAAGAAGAGTGGCTCATCAACTTTAAAAATGAGACACATAACCATCCGACCGAGATCGAGCCTTTCGGCGGTGCAGCTACCTGCCTTGGCGGAGCGATCCGTGACCCGCTTTCCGGAAGAACTTATGTATATCAGGCAATGCGTGTGACTGGTGCAGCAGATCCTACAGTTTCTGTAAAGGAAACACTGAAAGGAAAACTTCCGCAGAAGAAACTGGTCAGAGGCGCAGCACATGGCTACAGCTCCTATGGAAACCAGATCGGTCTGGCTACCGGATATGTAAAAGAAATTTATCATCCGAATTATGTTGCAAAACGTATGGAGATCGGTGCGGTTCTTGGTGCAGCGCCAAGACGTGCGGTGATCCGTGAAAACTCCGATCCGGGAGATATCATCATCCTTCTGGGCGGTCGTACCGGCCGTGACGGTATCGGCGGTGCGACAGGTTCCTCCAAGGTACATACAGAAGCTTCCATTGAAGTATGCGGCGCAGAGGTACAGAAAGGAAATGCACCTACCGAGCGTAAGATTCAGCGTATGTTCCGCAGAGAAGAAGTAAGCTGCATCATCAAGAAGTGTAACGACTTTGGTGCCGGCGGTGTATCTGTTGCTATCGGAGAGCTGGCTCCGGGACTTCGCATCAATCTGGATAAGGTTCCGAAGAAGTATGCAGGTCTTGACGGAACAGAGATTGCGATCTCTGAATCTCAGGAGCGTATGGCAGTTGTTGTAGATCCGAAAGATGTAGACAAGTTCCTTGGTTTTGCAAATGAAGAGAACCTGGAAGCAGTTCCGGTTGCTGTTGTTACAGAGGAACCGAGACTTGTACTTACCTGGAGAGACAAGGAGATCGTGAACATCTCCCGTGCATTTCTGGATACGAACGGAGCGCATCAGGAAACAACCGTTGAGGTGGAGATTCCTGGCAAAGAGGGCTGTATCCTTACAGAACGTCAGGATGTGCCGGATGTAAAAGCGAAATGGCTGGAGACTCTGGCAGATCTGAATGTCTGCTCCCAGAAGGGACTTGTGGAAATGTTCGATGGTTCCATCGGAGCCGGAAGCGTTCTCATGCCTCATGGCGGTAAATACCAGATGACAGAAACACAGGCAATGGTTGCCAAGGTTCCTGTTCAGAATGGAAATACAAATACAGTAACTATGATGAGTTATGGCTTTGATCCATACCTTTCTTCCTGGAGCCCTTATCACGGAGCTGCTTATGCAGTTACAGAATCTGTGGCAAGGATTGTGGCTACCGGCGGCGATTTCCATAAGATCCGCTTCACCTTCCAGGAATATTTCCGTCGTATGACAGAAGATCCGAAACGCTGGAGCCAGCCGTTTGCGGCACTTCTTGGCGCTTATGCGGCACAGCTTGGCTTTGGGCTTCCGTCTATCGGAGGAAAGGACAGTATGTCCGGTACCTTTAATGAGATTGATGTACCGCCGACACTGGTTTCCTTTGCGGTTGATACAGGTAAGCTTCAGGAGGTTGTTACACCGGAGCTGAAAAAAGCCGGAAGCAGGCTGGTATGGCTTCGTGCTCCAAAGGATGCTTATCAGCTTCCGGATTACGAAGGAATTATGGAGCAGTATGATAAGCTCCACAATGACATGAAGGAAGGACGTGTCCTCGCAGCATATGCTCTTGACCGTCACGGACTCGCGGCAGCAGTTTCCAAAATGGCATTCGGCAACAGATTTGGACTTAAGATCGAGCACAATGTAGATCCGAGAGACTTCTTTGCACCGGGCTTTGGTGATCTGGTACTTGAAGTTCCGGCAGAAAAGGTTTCTCAGCTTTCCATTACCTACACAGTGATCGGTGAGGTTACAAACGACGGAAAATTCTCCTACGGAAATACAGAGATTACTCTGGACGAGGCAGAAAATGCATGGAAGGGAACTCTGGAAAAAGTATTTAAGACAGACTCCGGTGAAAATGATGGATCCACTGCCGTATTCGTTGCAGGCAAAAATGATTCTGCTGACGGAAATGTAGATGAAAACGGTCTTTTCCATACAAACCGTGTATATATCTGCAATCACAAGATTGCGAAACCGCGTGTGTTCATTCCGGTATTCCCGGGAACCAACTGCGAGTATGACAGTACCCGTGCTTTTGAACGTGCAGGCGCAGAGGTAGATGTAAAGGTATTTAAGAACCTGACCGCGGCAGATATCCATGATTCTGTAGAGCTGTTTGAAAAATCCATCAGTCAGGCACAGATGATCATGTTCCCGGGCGGATTTTCCGCAGGTGATGAGCCGGATGGATCCGCGAAGTTCTTTGCTACCGCATTCCAGAATGAAAAGATCAAAGAAGCAGTTATGAAGCTTCTGAATGAGAGAGACGGTCTGGCACTTGGTATCTGTAATGGCTTCCAGGCGCTGATCAAACTGGGACTTGTTCCGTATGGTGAAATCTGCGGACAGAAAGAGGATTCTCCGACACTGACTTACAATACCATCGGACGTCATATTTCCAAGATGGTTTATACAAGAGTGGTAAGCAACAAGTCTCCATGGCTGCAGAAAGCACAGCTTGGCGGAGTATACTGCAACCCGGCATCTCATGGAGAGGGTCGTTTTGTTGCCAGTGACGAATGGCTTGCAAAGCTTATGTCAAACGGACAGATCGCAACACAGTATGTGACTGCAGACGGTGAACTGGATAACAGCGAAGAGTGGAATGTAAATGGTTCCTACCTGAATATTGAAGGTATCACCAGTCCGGATGGACGTGTACTTGGTAAGATGGCTCACAGTGAGCGCCGTGATAACGGAGTGGCAGTGAACATTTATGGAGAACAGGATATCAGAATCTTTGAATCCGGTGTAGAATATTTCAAATAAATAAAAAGGCGATCCGGTCACGGATATGGTGAGCGGGTCGCTTTTTATGTGGAAAAACATTTCTGTTATAGATCCGGCTGTGGAAAAAAACGGCGGGATACGGTTTTGGCCATTTCTTCCGGCGATTCCTTCATATCGTTGTCTATCCAGGTGAGGATGATTCCGCACAGACCAAAGGAAATAAAAATCTGCCGGTAGTATTCATTCCGGTCCGGCGTATCAAAATTATGGAATTTCAGGATCAGACGGTTCAGAAGCATGACGGAAAGATTTGCCCGGATCAGGGTCTGTACAATCCCGTCTTTGACAGTTGGAAAAATAAAAAAATGCTAAACCCCACAATTTATAAGGGTTACAGCATTTTGTGACCATGTTTTAATATATAGTAATATGTGATTGTAGCCAAGATACAGGCTTTGAAATGGTTTTAACATTATAATAACAGAAATTTCGAAAAAGTAAATATACAACAGATATTACTATAAAGCAAAACAAAATATTTGACAACGCAAATCCTTATTCAATAAGGCTTTGAATAGGATTATTTATTTTGCAACTGTCAAACTCCCGTGAAAAAATCACAGTAGTACGCATTGACAAACAGGAATCCAAAAGCTATAATGAGGAACATAATCAATATGTTTAACACGCTGACGAGAAGAGTAGGCTGCGGACTGCTTCAGAGAGGAGCACACAGGGTGAGAGTGCTCTGGCAGGAACCAGTTGAAGACCACCTCTGAGTGACCTTAATCCGGTTCGGTGATACCGTTATCATCAAAAAAAGCGGCTGAATTTTCAGCAATCAGGGTGGAACCACGGGCACATATCTCGTCCCTTACAGTATTATTACTGTAAGGGACTTTTTTATAGGAGCAATCGACTTTTATACAAGAGAAAAACCCGGGGCAGCGATAAAAAGAAAAGGAGAAAAATTATGATCATTACTTTAAAAGACGGATCTAAAAAAGAATACGCAGAAGCAAGATCAGTGCTGGACATTGCGTCAGACATCAGCGAGGGGCTTGCACGCAATGCATGTGCAGGCGAAGTTGACGGCGAGGTAGTCGATCTCCGTACTGTGATTGACAAAGACTGTGAGCTGAACATCCTTACCTTTGACAGTGAAGGCGGCAAAGGTGCATTCCGTCATACTACTTCTCATATCATGGCTCAGGCGATCAAACGTCTTTTCCCAAATGTAAAACTTGCCATCGGGCCTTCCATCGAAGATGGTTTCTACTATGACATTGACAGTGATGAGCCGCTGGTTGCCGAGGATCTTCCAAAGATCGAAGCAGAAATGAAAAAGATTGTAAAAGAAAACCTTGCCATCACCAGATTTACAAAACCGAGAGCAGAAGCCATTGACTTCTTTAAAGAAAAGAACGAGCCGTATAAGGTAGAGCTTATCGAAGATCTTCCGGAAGATTCTGAAATCAGCTTTTATCAGCAGGGAGAGTTTGTGGATCTCTGTGCAGGTCCTCATCTGATGACAACCAAACCGGTAAAGGCATTTAAGCTTACCAGCCTTGCTGGCGCTTACTGGAGAGGCAGCGAAAAGAATAAGATGCTGACCAGAATTTACGGTACTTCCTATACAAAGAAAGCGGATCTGGAAGAGTACATCACCCGTATGGAAGAGGCTAAGAAACGTGACCACAGAAAGCTTGGAAAAGAGCTGGGCCTTTTTATGATGAAAGAAGAAGGACCGGGATTCCCGTTCTTCCTTCCAAAGGGAATGGTGCTGAAGAACACACTTCTTGACTACTGGAGAGAAATTCACAATAAGGCAGGTTATGTGGAGATCTCCACTCCGATCATGCTCAGCCGTCATCTCTGGGAGACATCCGGACACTGGGATCACTACAAAGAAAATATGTATACAACTGTGATCGATGACACAGATTTTGCCATTAAGCCAATGAACTGTCCTGGTGGAATCCTTGTTTATAAATCCGAGCCGCGTTCCTACAGAGATCTTCCTCTGAGAATGGGAGAGCTGGGACTTGTTCACCGCCATGAAAAATCCGGTCAGCTTCACGGCCTGATGCGTGTACGCTGCTTTACACAGGATGATGCACATATCTTTATGACACCGGAGCAGATCCGCGATGAGATCAAGGGCGTTGCAAAACTGATCGACAGCGTATATCAGCTGTTTGGCTTCAAATATCATGTAGAGCTGTCTACCCGTCCGGAAGATTCCATGGGAAGCGATGAGGACTGGGAGGTTGCAACAGATGGATTAAGAGGTGCGCTGGATGACCTTGGACTTGATTATGTAGTCAATGAGGGAGATGGAGCTTTCTACGGACCGAAGATCGACTTCCATCTGGAGGATTCTATCGGAAGAACCTGGCAGTGCGGTACGATCCAGCTTGACTTCCAGCTTCCGCTGCGTTTTGAGTGTGAATATATCGGAGCAGACGGAGAGAAACATCGTCCGATCATGATCCATCGTGTTGCCTTTGGTTCCATTGAGCGTTTTATCGGTATTCTCATCGAGCATTTTGCAGGTGCGTTCCCTACCTGGCTTGCTCCGGTACAGGTTAAAGTACTTCCGATCTCTGAAAAATATATGGATTATGCAAATAAGGTTATGAATGATCTGAAAGAAGCCGGAATCCGTACAGAGATCGATGACCGTGCAGAAAAGATCGGCTATAAGATCCGTGAGGCAAGACTTCAGAAAATTCCGTATATGCTGGTGGTAGGCGCTAAGGAAGAAGAAGAGGGCAAGGTTTCTGTCCGCAGCCGTTTCCTCGGCGATGAAGGCGCAAAGAGCCTCGACGAATTTATCGTATCCATCAAAGAAGAAATCAAAAACCGTGAAAACAGAAAAGTAGAAGTAACGGAATAAAAAACAGCCTTTTTACGAAGGGGGAGACACTATGACAAAACCCGTTAAGGTCAATCATGTGGAGATCGGAAGCGGTCTGCCGAAGATCTGTGTTCCTTTAACAGGAAAAGACAGGCCGGCTCTTCTGGAGGAAGCTTCCCGGGCAAAAGCAGCGACACCGGATCTGGTAGAATGGCGGGCGGATTTTTACGAAAAACTGAACAGTGAAAAAGATCTGATAGAAATGCTGAAGGAGATCCGGAAAGAGCTGGGAGATATTCCTGTGATTTTTACCATTCGTACAGTCCCGGAAGGCGGAAGGGCAGAGCTCACAGGAGATGAGTACAGAACCTGCATTATGGAAGCCGCAGAAAGCGGCTGTGCAGAAGTGGTGGATGTAGAAGTTTTTTCGGTGGAAAATGCAGAAGAACTGATCGAAGCTATCCACAAAACAGGAGCAAAGGTAATCGCCTCCACCCACGACTTCCAGAAAACGGACAGCAGTGAGATCCTGAAAAAAAGATTTCTTTCCATGGATGCTACGGGAGCAGATATCCTGAAGATGGCAGTGATGCCGGCAGAATTTGATGATGTAGCCTCTCTTATGCAGGTAACAAATGAGGTTGTGGAAGAATATACAGAAAAGCCGGTGATCTCCATGGCAATGGGAAATCTGGGATCGATCAGCAGAATTGCCGGTGAAAATTTCGGTTCTTCCGTAACTTTTGCCACAACAGGAGCTGCCTCTGCTCCGGGACAGTTTCCCATAGAGGAACTTCGTATGATGATGAAGGTCCTTCATAAAAAGAATATAGAAGAGGATTAAGAAGATAAGGCACGGATCGTGTCGAAGCTTCACGAGAAATTCTGGGATATTCATCCCCGGTTTTGACAAAATATTTACCCCCTGTAACCTATAATGAACTCACTTACCAAAGTGAGGGAATGACAGGTCATAGGGGGCTTTTTTTATGTATGAGAAACTGTACATAGATGTTGTCTTTGTGACGAATCTTCTGATGGATTATATGATCCTTCGGCTTACGGGAAGACTTCTGAGATACAGAGCCGGACGGGGAAGATATCTGGCAGGAGCTGCCACAGGCGCCTTTTTTTCCTGTCTGATTCTGTGCATACCAGGGAAGTCGGGAACTGTTGTGAGGATATTTCTGCATGGTGCCTGTGCCCTTTCTATGCTCAGGATTACCTTCCGCATAAAAAAAGGCAGTCTTCTTGCAAGAGCACTGATCATGCTGTATCTGACTGCTTTTCTCATTGGAGGCTTCTGGGAGGCAGTAATGAAGAGCGGGATTACGATTCCGGCCTTCTTTCTTTTTGCCTTTGCCACCTATATGGGAATCGGAGCTCTGGTCTGCGCGGCAGATTCTGCAAGGAGTATGCGGAAGAACATATATCCCATAACCCTGTCTTATCAGGGGAAAAGACAGGCTGCTTACGGCTTTTATGATACAGGGAATCTGTTAAAGGATCCTGTAAGCGGCGCTCCGGTTTCGGTTGTGGATCCGGAGATTCTGGAGACAATGCTGTCAGAGGAATTAATAGACAGACTGAAACACATGAAAGAGAACCCGGGGGAGCTTCAAAGTACAGAGATTGCCGGACTGAAGCCTCATTATCTCTCCTGCTGTACAGTGGGACAGGCAGAAAAGCTGATGCTGGCAGTTACGTTGGAGGATCTTTGTATTCACACTCCCGCAGAAGAGGTTCGTGTATCAAGACCCGTTTTGGCACTGGCATTTGAACCCTCCGCTTTGGGCAAGGAATACAAGGTACTGTTAAATTCCAGATTATTGCATTAGGAGGGGCAAATTATCATGAACAGATCAGCAGCAGGCGTCAGCTATTATCCGTTTCAGGTACTTCAGAGGCTTGTTCTCTCAAGACCGCGGGAACTTTATTATATTGGTGGAAACGATATTCTTCCTGCTCCATTGGAGGCGCAGAGGGAGGCAAAGGTCATCAGCAAGCTGGGCACAGATCAGGAAAAGGAGGCAAGAGCGCTTCTTATTGAGCATAACCTGAGACTGGTGGTTTACATTGCAAAAAAGTTTGACAACACAGGAGTCGGAGTGGAGGATCTGATCTCCATTGGCACCATCGGACTGATCAAGGCGATCAATACCTTTGATCCGGTAAAAAAGATCAAGCTTGCAACTTATGCGTCCCGCTGTATAGAGAATGAAATACTGATGTATCTCAGACGAAACAGCAAGACGAAGATGGAGGTTTCCATTGATGAACCGCTGAATGTAGACTGGGACGGAAATGAACTGCTGCTGTCTGATATTCTGGGAACGGATGAGGATATTATCTCGCGGAGACTTGAGGATGAAGTGGAGATCACACTTCTGGGAAAAGCGATCAGTAAGCTTACTCCAAGGGAACAGACCATCATCCGTCTCAGATTTGGGCTGAACAGTGCGGAAGGAAAGGAAAAAACGCAGAAGGAGGTGGCTGACCTTCTGGGGATTTCCCAGTCTTACATTTCAAGACTGGAAAAACGTATTATGAAACGGCTGAAAAAGGAAATTGTAAAATATGAATAGGTAAAATGAAAAACAGATTGCGTATTTGTCAGCAGGGGTACACATATATTAAAAGGAACATGAAAAAGGGTGTGTCCGTTTGAAGAAATATGCAATGGAGCTTGCAATGGCCTGTCTGCTTCTGGTAAGTTTTCTTTTCTTATCCAGGCAGGCCGCGGAAGTTTCAGGAGAAATGGAGAATCAGAAAAAAGAAAAAAAGATCATTGCAATTGATCCGGGACATGGAGAATATAGAATGTGCTAAAAAGGTAATGCTTTACAGATGATAAACTTTCTGTTAAAATTTATAAATATTTTATAAATTGAGGAGGAAAGAAAATGTCAGGCGATACTATGAAAATTTTATGCGCAATGATTGGTTACATGCTGATCGTGATCGGCATTGGTCTGTTTTTTGCAAAGCGCGCTCAGGCAAACTCGGAAAATTATTTCCTTGGTGGACGGTCTCTTGGACCGTGGGTAGCTGCAATGAGTGCGGAAGCGTCCGATATGAGCGGATGGCTGTTGATGGGGCTCCCCGGTGTGGCTTACTGGTGCGGAATCTCAGATGCAGCATGGACAGCCATAGGGCTTGCTCTTGGAACTTACATAAACTGGCTGCTGGTGGCAAAAAGGCTGCGCCGTTATTCTGCCATATCCGGAGATGCCATTACCGTTCCGGATTTTCTGAGTAATCGATTTCATGAGAAGAATAAGGTGATTCTGGGAATATCAGCAGTTTTTATTCTGGTGTTCTTTACCGTGTATGCATCCAGTTGTTTTGTTACCTGTGGCAAGCTGTTTTCTACTCTGTTCGGCACATCCTATCATTCGATGATGATCGCGGGAGCGGTATTCGTAGTGATCTATACGTTCATCGGCGGTTTTCTGGCGGAAAGTGCTTCGGATTTTATGCAGGCAGTGGTCATGATCATTGCCCTGGTCACTGTTCTGGTGCTTGGCGTAAGTGCAGCCGGAGGCTTGGGGGCAGTACTGGAGAATGCAAAAAATATCCCGGGATTTTTTACACTGTTTGGGATTGCATCACCGGATGTAAATGCAGAAGGCATCCAGCAGGCCGTGAATGGCGTTCCTCAGTTTGGTCCGGCAGGACGATATGGATTTCTGACAATTATTTCTACTTTGTCATGGGGATTGGGGTATTTCGGCGTTCCGCAGGTACTTTTGCGCTTTATGGCCATCCGTAAAGAAGAGGAATTAAAAAAATCAAGAAGGATTGCTACCATATGGTGTGGGATCTCTCTGTTTGCGGCAGTGACGATCGGTGTGATCGGGCGTTCTCTGTTTCCGGCAGAGGCTTCCCTTGCAACTGCATCAGGAGCTGAAAATGTGTTTGTGGTGATCTCACAGCATCTTCTGCCCCCGGTACTTGCAGGTGTGATCATGGCGGGGATCCTTGCGGCTACGATCAGTTCCTCAGATTCTTATCTTCTGATTGCGGCTTCTGCATTTTCCAAGAATATTTATGAAGGTATTTTTAAAAAGGGAAAAGCAGACGACAGGAAGGTTATGAATGTATCCCGGATCATCCTTCTTGTGATCGCGATCATTGGCGTTGCGATTGCGTGGGATGAAAACAGTGTGATCTTTACTCTTGTATCTTTTGCCTGGGCAGGATTTGGGGCTACCTTTGGTCCGGTCATCCTGTTTTCACTGTTCTGGAAGAGGGTGAACAGACCTGGGGCGATTGCGGGCATGATCTCAGGAGGAGTTATGGTATTTGTATGGAACAGATTCCTGAAACCCATGGGAGGAATCTGGGGTATCTATGAGCTGTTTCCGGCATTTGTTATCTCCTGCATTGTGATCATAGCAGTTTCTCTGTGTACAGAGAAGCCAGGAGCGGAAATTGAGAAAGAATTTGATCTGGCAGCCGGCCGATAAAAGGAAGGTGCTCTGACCGTAAGGTCCGGACATTGAAAAAAAGGAGTATGCAAAAGGCATATTCTTTTTTTTTCGGAAAAAACAGCGCATTTTATCCGGCTCATGGGGGAGATGATCCGGGGATGATCGGTGTGGAAGGGCTAAAGGAAAAAGGAATCAATCTGGAAATTTCTCAGAAGCTGAAAAAAGCTCTGGAAAAAAGAGGATTCACAGTGGTTATGACCAGAGAAAAGGATGAAGGCCTGAATGATTCCTCTGCATCTAATAAAAAAGCACAGGATATGCAGAGAAGGATCGCATTTCTTGAAGAACAGGATCCGGTACTTACAGTCAGTATACATCAGAACAGTTATACAGATCCGGAAATCAGCGGACCGCAGGTTTTTTACTATGAAACTTCATCAGAAGGAAAAAAGCTTGCAGAGTCTGTGCAGGAAAGTATGAACCGTCATCTGAAACCGGACCGTCCCCGAGCGGTAAAGGGAAATACCAGCTATTATCTTCTGAAAAGAAGTAAAGGGATTATAGTGATCGCAGAATGTGGATTTCTTACAAATCCACAGGAGGCCGAGCTTCTCAGGAAAGAGACGTATCAACAGAAGATTGCGGAAGCAGTGGCAGAAGGAATTGAAAAATATGTGAAAACTGATATACTAAAGAAGATTACAGGCAGGAACCGGGAATCCGTTATACTGTAACAGATAAAGAACAAAGGAGTAGGTATGCTTGGAATTTTGTATGTGATCCTGGGCAGTTTGGCAGGAAAAGAGATGCTGGGAGGAATTCCTGACAATACAGTAAGAAGACAGAACCATATCTGGCTGATCCTGCCGGGTGCCTTTGGTGTGGGAATGTTGGCTTTTGGATGGGGAACGTATCTGATTTCCTGGGCGGCAAGTGCGGCAGGGGCAGAAAATCCGTTGTTTTATGGAAATAGCGCGGTTCTGGCAGCGGGAATGTTGGGACCTGGAATGATCTGGGTAAGCCGTTTCCGAAAAAAGAGAAGAATTCCGGTAAAGAAAAAACAGACGCTGGTGGAATACAGAAATCTTTTCCGGAAGGAAACGGTGTGTTTCTGTATTCTTGCAGTTTTTCTTACATGGATCATGTTTTATGTGTTTTATATAAGAGATGGAATTTTATATTCCGGTTTTACGGTATATGGGGATTATGCTCCGCATACGGCCATGATGCGGTCTTTTTCCATTGGCAATAATTTTCCTACCCAGTATCCGCATTTTGGCGGTGAGGATATAAAATATCATTTTATGTTCCAGTTTCTGGTAGGAAATCTGGAATATCTGGGTCTTCGCCTGGATTTTGCCTATAACCTTATGAGTGTTCTGTCTCTGCTTGGCTTTTTTATGCTGCTTTACAGCATTGCCAAAAGGATCACCGGAAGAGCAAAGGCAGGAATGTTAACTCTGTTCTTTTTTCTTTTTCGCAGCGCTCTGACCTTTTTCCGCTTTCTATGGGAGCATATGCAGGCGGGAGATTTATGGCAGACTCTGAAAAATAATACGGAATTTATTGGATATACGGTAAATGAAAACTGGGGGTTATGGAATTTTAACGTTTATCTGAACCAGAGACACCTTGCTTTTGGGCTCCTGATCATCTCCCTGGTGATCTGGATGTATCTGGACTGGGTAGATGCAGGCTGCTGCCATACGGAGACAGGGTCTTCATGGATCCGAAACAGATTCCTGACAGGAGCAGCGTGGAAGGTAAGAAGTCCGGAACGGGCTCTGGCAGCCGGACTTCTTATGGGAATGACTTCTTTCTGGAACGGGGCGGCTGTGATCGGTGGACTTTTAATTCTGATAGGATTTGCTTTTTTTTCAGATGGCAAGCTGGATTATCTGATCACCGGAGTAACTGCTGTGATATTTTCTCTGCTGCAGTCTGCATTTTTTATCTGGGGATCAGCGGTGGAACCGACTCTGCAATGGGGATTTATTCTGGAGGACAAAAGTCTGGGAGGAGTTCTGTGGTATCTTTTCCAGATGAGCGGAATATTTTTTCTGGGAGCAGTTATTTTGTTCCTTCTGATGAAGAAAAGGAGCAAAAGAGTGATACTGATCAGCTTTTTGCTGCCGCTGTTGTTCGCCTTCTGTGTGTCATTGACCCCTGATGTGACTGTGAATCATAAATACATTATGATTTCTTATGCATTTCTTGCAATTTTCTGGGCAGAAGCGGCAACAGTTCTTTTTACAGGAAAGGCAGTATGGAAGTCTGCCGCCGTTGTTCTGTGCATCTGTCTGACACTGACAGGAATTTATGATTTTGTGATTATTTTAAGAAACAACGGACCGGGGCACAGAGTTACGGTTAGGATGGACAGCAATCTGACACAGTGGCTTGCGGAAAATATAGACAGCAGCGACCTGGTGCTGACACCGGAATATAGTATGAATGAAGTCACCATGTCTGGGATCATGATGTATCTTGGCTGGCCCTATTATGCATGGTCTGCCGGGTATGACACGTATGGGCGCGCAAAAAAAGCGGGAGAGATTTATTCTTCCCGGAATCCGGAAATGGTAAAAAGCCTTGTGCAGCAGGAAAATATTGCATACATTCTTTTTGAAGAGGGAATGACCTTTGAAGAAGTGGAATGTACGGAAGATACAATAAAAACGATATACCCAATGGTATACCGGTCAGAAGATGGGAGAATCAGAATTTATGAAACGGATGAAAGTTAGTAAGATAATCTGGAAGATCGTTCCGGCAGTGCTCCTTCTTGGAGCGGCTTTTCGACTTCTGAATCAGGACGTATGGACGTTTTTGACCTGGTGGCTTCTAGCCGGAGTGATGGGCATGATTGCAATGCCTCTGACAGGACGATTGTTCCGGGAGTTTGATGACAAGGGATGGATGTTTTCAAAAATTCTGGCAATTGTGGTGACAGGATTCGGAACCTGGTTTCTGGTAGCGGTAAAAATATTGAAATTTACTTCCGCCTCCTGTATGGGAGTAACTCTGGCCTGCGGAGCAGGATGCCTGCTTCTGGGAAAAGCTCAGCACAAAAAAGGAATTGAATCTCTTCCCATGGATCACCTGGAACTGGTATACTGGGAGGAAATCCTTTTTCTGGCATTTTTTCTTCTCTGGACTTACCTTGCGGGCTTTCATCCTGCGGCTTATGGAACTGAAAAATTTATGGACTATGGCTTTATGGAAGCCATGATGCGAAGTACCTCTCTTCCTGCTGTGGATCTGTGGTATTCAGAAGGAACCATAAACTATTACTATGGCGGACAGTATTTTGCAGTTTTTCTTACGAAGCTGTCCGGAACAAAGGTAGAGCTTACCTATAACCTGATGCGCACTTTTGTTGCAGGGCTGGCCTTCGTCCTTCCTTTTTCTCTGGTTTATCAGATGACAAAGGACCGTATGGGAAAAAGGCTGAAGGGAGCAGTAGGATGGAGACGGTTTTTCCCTCAGATTACAGCCATGATTGCAGGATTATCGGTATCTGTAGCCGGAAATATGCATTATGTTTATTATGGTCAGCTTCGCCCTCTGTTTCAGAAGCTTACCGGTCAGGAACCGGATTCCTACTGGTTTCCGGATGCAACCCGGTATATTGGTTTCAATCCGGATGTAGAGGACAAGACTATTCATGAATTTCCATGCTATTCATTTGTGCTGGGAGACCTGCATGCCCATGTGGTCAATATCATGTTTGTCCTTCTCCTTCTGGGCGTTTTGTATGCCTGGATTAAAATGGTACGCAAAAGAGGATATGAGCCGGGCGAACCGGGAACCAGAGAATTCTGGGAAAAAAATCTTCTGATGCCGCAGCTCCTTCTGGCGGCAGTCCTTCTGGGAATGTTCCAGTGGACAAACTACTGGGATTTTGTCATCTATTTTGTAGTGACAGGAGGAGTAGTCCTTTTTACCAATATTGTGCTTATGAGAGGTCAGGGAAAGTGGATCCTTGCAGTGACCGGAGCGCAGGCAGCTGAAATTCTGGCAATTGCCACCATTGTGATCCTTCCGTTTACTCTGGACTTTGAGACGATGGTTCAGGGAGTGGCTCTGGCACAGAACCATTCTCTGCCGCATCAGCTTCTGATCCTGTGGGGGCTTCCGGCTGTTCTTACTGTGGTTTTTGTGATCACGCTTCTCGTGGAAAAAATGACAGGAGCGAAGAAAAAGACAATCTGTCATTTTCTGGAATCATTGAAGCTTCCGGATCTGTTTGCCATGATCATGGGACTTTGCGCCATGGGACTTGTGCTGATACCGGAGCTGGTATATGTAAGAGATATATATGAAAGCGGAAATGCAAGAGCCAATACGATGTTTAAGCTTACCTATCAGGCATATATTATGTTTGGTATGACCATGGCATATGTGATTTTCCGTATGCTGGTGATTTCCTACAAAAAGCTATTGAAGATCACAGCCGGAGCTGCCCTGCTCCTTCTGGTGTGGACCTGGGGATATTTTGGGAACAGTGTGTCCTCCTGGTTCGGAGAGGTGCAGGATCCCTCCGGATATCAGGGGCTGAATGCAACCGCTTTTCTGGAAACCGATTTTCCGGAGGATGCGGCAGGGATACGCTGGCTGAAAAAGAATCTGTCAGATTCTCCGGTTGTCCTGGAGGCAAACGGAGACAGTTATACAGAGTATGAAAGGGTTTCTGCCATGACCGGACTTCCTACAGTCCTGGGATGGTACGTCCATGAATGGCTGTGGAGAAATGACGTGGCAGATCTGAATACAAAAAGCGGAGATGTGGAACTGATTTATACGTCCGGAGACGAAACCCTTGTAAAAAGCCTCCTGGAGCAATATCAGGTGTCCTATATTTTTGTGGGTTCCTGTGAGCGAAATAAATACGGAGAGAATCTGAATCACAATCTTCTTTCCGGTTTGGGAGAAACTGTATTCAGGGATATTAATTCTGGCACCTATATCATAAAAATAAAATAAGAAGCGTAGATAATTCAGATGCATAATAAAAAACTGCTATACAGGAAAGGTTTTCTGTACAGCAGTTTTTATGTGCCATGTCATCTGTTCTGTAAGTGCGGAGGAACAGGAGTCATGAAATACCAAGAAGATGAGCAGCTTTAAGAAATCGTTCTTCTATATTATGAAAAGGATGTTCAATAAGATCCGGGGAAGACTGAAGCTTCATAGAGCTGTGGTTTTTTTTGCCGGAAAAAAGAACGGGAAGTTCTGCAGAAAGAATATCGTTGTCGATCTGTTTCCACATGGTATTTTCTTCATTAGACAGGTCGCCCAGATTAAATTTTTTCCAGATGACATTCATGATCGTTTCTTCGATTTCCAGATAGTTGGTGAGATGGATTTTTACCGGACGGATAATATCGGAAATATAAGCCTCGCTTGCATCGTGGAAAAGGCAGGCAAGGATCATCCTCTCAGACCATTCTCGTGCATGTGCTTCTCTGGCACAGTTCAGTGAGTGCTGGGCTACAGAATAGAAGAACAGAGTCTGACCGCCTCCCCGGCATAAAAAGCTCAGAGCATGTGCAATGTCTTCCAGACAGACATCCTCTGGTTTCATATGAAGAGGGTCGAACTGTTTGCCGGTGTAAGTGTTCATGATACTCATAAGATTCCTCCCTGAATATGAAAAACTGTTTTTGTGTGATAATTCCAGAGTAGCATATTAAAAAAGGAGAAGCAAGGATATCTGAAAATTACACAGGGGTTCCTCCTTGTTTAATCTTTCCCGGCATGATAAAATAGATTAACAGTTACCGGAGAGGGAATGTTTAGAAGGGGGAAAAGATAATGAAGAGAAGAAACAGACCTGTTACCAGATTTTTCTGTTTAGTAATGACGGTATTACTGATATGTACTACTCCGATCTGCCAGACTTCAGAGGTGAATGCTGCATCGGGAGCAAGTTGGAGAAACGCATATGAAAGTATTCTTAATAATTGGAAAAGAGCAGAAAAATACTGTAATACCAGTTACCTTAAAACATATTTTGGAAGAAACTACAAATTTAATCAGTATTTTCTGTATGATCTGAACAGAAATGGGATACCGGAGCTTTTCCTTCATTCCTCAACGATGGATCTGACTTTAGTATTTACATACAATGGAAAACTGATATCTTTGGGTTATTACGATATTTATGGATTTAATACAGGGAAACATGAGCTTCTGGTTCGCGGACACTGGCATGGTGCGGGTGGTTCAGGGAAAAATGAGTGGACTGTTTATAAAATGGGAAGCTCCTGGATGACAGAAACCTATTATTTGGATATTATGAACGGACAGGCCACCGTATATGATATGCGGAATGGAAGCCGTGTATGTAGTTCAAAAGCTTATCGTAATATTTATAATGAGCATATTAAAAACGGTAAGAAGATAAGCGGATTTACAAAATACAGGCTTTCGGATAAAAGAAGGCTTAACGCCTATCGTGCGCCGGGAAAGGTCACGCTTTCTTCTGTTTCCCGTGCCGGTTCAGGAAAACTGAAGATCAGGTGGAAAAAAGTTTCCGGTGCAACAGGATACCAGATTTATAGAAGCACAAAGAAAAACAGTGGATACCAAAAGATAAGAACGGTATCTGGAAGTGCTTCTTCTGAATATATAAACAGCAAACTCAGGAATGGAAAAAAATATTATTATAAGATTCGTGCCTATAAAAAAATTGATGGAAAAATCTATTATGGAAAGTTTTCCGGTATCAAATACCAGACTCCGAAGGCGTCTGTATCTGTAGTAGGCAAATATAGAAGAAATTGCAGGGATTATGGGGTTACTACTCTAAAAGTATATAAAAAGAATGGAAATTACTATGTAAAGGCGTATGGACGGGGCGGTAAGATGAACACGACTGTTCGGCTGTACAAAAATGGAAATAAATACACAGCTTATTATTTTGGAAATAAAAAGAACGGAAAGTTTTTTGAAATATCGTCTATATCATCTGAAAAAGCTATGATAAGATTTTCATTAATATCGGAATTTAACGGGTGGTATACCAGATCATAACAGGGAGCTACGGAACATGAAAGCAGAAGTTGTAAGTATGGATGCGGAGCATCCGGACAGAGAAGCGATAATAAAAGCAGGACAGATTTTAAAAAATGGAGGTCTGGTGGCGTTTCCTACAGAGACAGTGTACGGTCTCGGGGGAAACGCCCTTGATCCCAGAGCATCCATGAAAATCTATGCGGCTAAGGGACGGCCTTCGGATAATCCTTTGATCGTTCATATTGCCGAGATTGAAAAGTTAAAAGAAATCACTACAGAAATCCCGGAAGGAGCCAGGATTCTGGCTGAAAAATACTGGCCGGGTCCTTTGACCATGATCCTTCCAAAAGCAGATATTGTACCAAAAGAAACGACCGGAGGACTGGAAAGTGTGGCTGTCCGCTTTCCAAGTGATGTGATCGCGCAGGAACTGATCAGGGCAGCCGGTGGTTTTGTAGCGGCGCCAAGCGCCAATACCTCCGGACGGCCAAGCCCTACTATGGCGGAGCATGTGGAGGAAGATCTGGGAGATGCCATTGATATGATCCTGGATGGCGGGCAGGTAGGTATTGGACTGGAATCGACGATTGTTGATTTTACAGAGAAGATTCCTGTGGTCTTAAGACCGGGATATATTTCTCTGGAAATGCTGCAGGAGACGCTTGGAGAGGTAAGGATGGATAAAGGGCTTCTGATCACAGACAGCCGTGTGCGTCCAAAGGCTCCGGGAATGAAGTACCGTCATTATGCACCGAAGGCGGATCTTGCCATTGTAGAGGGAACAACGGAAAAAGTTGCGGATTATATCAATGCAAGAGCAGCAGAGGCAGCAGGTCAGGGGAAAAAGGTCGGGATCATAGCTACAGATGAAACGGCCGATACTTATAAAAACGGGATTGTCCGCAGCATTGGGAGCCGTTCAGAAGAGGAAACCATTGCTCATCATCTTTACGAAGTGCTTCGGGATTTTGACGGAGATGGGGTAAGCGCTATTTTTTCAGAAGCTTTTTATACCCCAAAAATGGGACAGGCTATTATGAACCGGCTGCTTAAGGCGGCAGGACATAAGATAATAAAAGTACAGGAGGATCAGAAATGATAGCATTAGGATGTGACCACGGTGGATTTGAACTGAAACAGGAGATCAAAAAACACCTGGATGAACAGAAAGTAGAGTATATTGATTATGGATGTGACGGACTGGAGGCAGTAGATTATCCGGTTTATGCAAAAAAGGTTGCCCGCGCGATCCAGAGCGGAGAATGTGAGAAAGGAATTCTCATCTGTGGAACAGGTATTGGAATTTCCATTACCGCAAATAAATTCAGGGGAATCCGTGCAGCCCTTTGCTCTGACTGCTTCAGTGCAGAGGCAACAAGACTTCACAATGATGCCAATGTACTGGCTATGGGTGGAAGAGTAGTAGGAGCCGGGCTTGCTCTGAAGATTGTGGATACTTTCCTGAATACTCCATTTTCCAATGATGAGAGACATATCCGCAGGATCAGCCAGATGGAAACAGAGTAATCAATCGAGACACAGAAGCGGTATTACGGGAGGTATTTGCAATGAAGGATGAAAAAAGAAAGGGCTATATTTCCTGGGATGAATATTTTATGGGAGTGGCAATGCTTTCCGGTATGCGTTCCAAAGACCCGAATTCTCAGGTAGGAGCCTGTATCGTCAGCCAGGATAATAAGATTCTTTCGATGGGATACAACGGTTTTCCTATGGGCTGTTCGGATGATGAATTCCCATGGGCAAGAGAAGGGGATGAACTGGATACCAAGTATCTCTATGTAACTCACAGTGAATTGAATGCAATCCTTAATTACAGAGGAGGAAGCCTGGAGGGCGCAAAATTATATGTCTCTCTTTTCCCCTGTAATGAATGTGCCAAGGCGATCATCCAGTCGGGTATCAAAACCATTGTTTATGACTGTGATAAATATGACGGAACCCCGTCAGTAGTGGCATCGAAGCGAATGTTGGATGCGGCGGGAGTGAGATATTATAAATACAATCGTACCGGACGGGAAATTAAATTTACCGTGTGAAAGGCTTGACAGTGGGGATTTTTTCGCATACAATGAAATTCAGTTCAGGCACATGTCTGGCAGATAGAAAATGGCAGTGAAGAGAATAGTACATGCGGAACAATCTCAGAGAGGGATTCCGAAGCTTTCAGGTATGAGCCTGGGCGGTGGTGCGAGAATCCTGTGCGGGAAGTATGGAACCGGCCTCGGAGCCCCGTACAATTGAAGTGCGGCGTATTTCTGCGTTAAAGAAAAAGAGAGAGCAGTATATATTCGGGCTGTGATGTACAGAACGATTATGGAGGTACTGCTAATCAGGGTGGTACCGCCGAAGTCCTTCGGTCCCTTATATGGGATCAGAGGGACTTTTTTAGTATAGAAAAATAATTTCCCCGGATCCCGGAAACAGAAAAAGCAGAAAAGGAGAATGATCATGGCAAAAGAGAAAAAATTAGTAGAAGCCATCACTTCCATGGAGGAAGACTTTGCACAGTGGTATACGGACGTAGTAAAAAAAGCAGAGCTTTGTGATTACACAAGCGTAAAAGGCTGCATGGTTATCAAACCGGCAGGTTATGCCATCTGGGAAAATATCCAGAATGAGCTTGACAGAAGATTTAAGGAGACAGGGGTACAGAATGTATACATGCCGATGTTTATCCCGGAATCTCTTCTTCAGAAAGAAAAAGACCATGTAGAAGGTTTTGCACCGGAGGTTGCATGGGTAACTCACGGAGGCCTGGATCCTCTTCAGGAACGACTTTGTGTACGCCCGACTTCTGAGACTCTGTTCTGTGATTTCTACCAGAAAGAGATCCAGTCTCACAGAGATCTTCCAAAGGTATACAATCAGTGGTGTTCTGTTGTACGCTGGGAAAAAACAACACGTCCATTCCTTCGTTCCAGAGAGTTTTTGTGGCAGGAAGGCCACACTGCCCACGCTACAGCAGAAGAGGCAGAGGAGAGAACCATTCAGATGCTGAATGTGTATGCAGACTTCTGTGAGGAAGTTCTTGCGATCCCGGTTGTAAAAGGACAGAAAACAGACAAAGAGAAATTTGCAGGTGCAGAGGCAACTTATACCATTGAGTCTCTGATGCACGATGGAAAAGCGCTGCAGTCCGGAACCAGCCACAACTTTGGAGACGGCTTTGCAAAGGCTTTTGGCATTCAGTATACAGATAAAGAAAATAAACTTCAGTATGTACATCAGACTTCCTGGGGTATGACCACTCGTATGATCGGCGCGATCATCATGGTACACGGCGATAACAGCGGACTTGTACTTCCGCCAAGAATTGCACCGGTACAGGCGGTTGTGATTCCGATCCAGCAGCGTAAAGAGGGTGTTCTGGAAAAAGCAGACGAACTGTTTGAAGTACTGAAAGCAGCCGGAATCCGTGTGAAGGTAGACGATACAGACAGAAGTCCGGGATATAAATTCTCCGAGCAGGAAATGCGTGGAATCCCGGTTCGTATCGAATGTGGTCCAAAGGATATTGAAAAAGGACAGGCCGTGATCTGCCGTCGTGATACAAGAGAAAAATATGTAGTAACCTTTGAAGAGCTTGCAGCTAAGGTACAGGAAATCCTGGATACCATGCAGAAGGATATGCTGGAGAGAGCCCGTACACACCGTGACGCTCACACTTATGTGGCAACAGATTATGAGACCTTTAAAGAAACCATTAACACAAAACCAGGTTTTGTAAAGGCAATGTGGTGCGGTGATCAGGCATGTGAGGACAAGATCAAAGAGGATGTTCAGGCAACCTCCAGATGTATGCCTTTTGAACAGGAGCACTTAAGCGATGTCTGTGTATGCTGCGGCAAACCGGCCAAGAAAATGGTTTATTGGGGAAGAGCATATTAATATGAAGCTTGCAATACCTTCCAGCGCAGAAAAAATACTGCGCATTTTGGAAGAAAACGGATATGAGGCTTATGTGGTAGGCGGTTGTGTCAGAGATTCGATTCTGGGTCGAAGACCAGATGACTGGGATATTACCACATCAGCTTCTCCGGAGCAGGTAAAGGGATTGTTCCGGAAAACAGTGGATACCGGACTGCAGCATGGAACGGTTACCGTTCTTATGGATAAAGAAGGATTTGAAGTGACGACCTACCGGGTGGATGGCGATTACGAAGATGGACGGCATCCGAAGGAGGTAATGTTTACTTCCAGTCTGGAAGAGGATCTGAAACGTCGTGACTTTACTATTAATGCCATGGCCTATCATCCGGACCGGGGACTGGTAGATCTGTTTCATGGGCTGGAGGATATGGAAAATCAGGTGATCCGCTGTGTGGGAGATCCGATGGAACGTTTTCGGGAAGATGCGCTGCGGATTCTTCGGGCTGTGCGGTTTTCTGCACAGTTGGGATTTACGATCGAGGAAAATACCCGGGAAGGAATACGTTCTCTTGCCCCGAATCTGAAAAATGTCAGCGCAGAGAGAATTCAGGTGGAATTGGTGAAGCTTCTGGTTTCACCTCATCCGGATTATCTTCGTACCGCTTATGAAACCGGAATTACCAAGGAATTTCTTCCGGAATTTGATGCCTGCATGAAGACGGAGCAGAATACTCCTCATCATTGTTACAATGTAGGGGAGCATACGCTGCACAGTCTTTTGAATATCCGGGCAGATAAAGTACTGCGTCTGACAATGCTTCTTCATGATATGGGGAAACCAGTGGTGAAAAAGACAGATGAGGACGGCAGAGATCATTTTAAAATGCATGGACAAAAGAGCGAGCAGATGGCAAAAACCATTCTTCGCCGCCTTAAATTTGACAATGATACACTTTATAAAGTATGTCGTCTGGTAAAATGGCATGATGCCAGACCTCTTCCGGAAATGGCGGCGGTGCGTCGGGCAGTGAACTGGATCGGAGAAGATATTTTTCCGCTGTATCTGGAAGTCCAGAGAGCAGATATGCTGGCTCAAAGCACTTACAGAAGAGAGGAAAAAGAGAAACGTCTTCGGGGAGTAGAGGCCTGCTATGAAGAAATCATGCAGAAAAAGCAGTGTGTTTCTTTAAAGACGCTGGCAGTTACCGGACGGGATCTGATCGCAGCCGGATGCAGACCCGGACCGGAACTCGGAGATATTCTGGACGGTATGCTGGAGCATGTTCTGGAAAATCCGGAAGAAAACACCAGAGAAAAGCTGCTGGAGTTTTTGAAAAAAACTCTGGAAAGCAGGACTGAAGAATAAGAGTAAGCAATAAAAAGGAATCAGCAGGATTTGTCCTGCAGGTTCCTTTTTTAGGACAAAAATCAGACAGCCCTCATAATTTCATAACCTATTTACATAAGATAGAAGGTACAAAAAATGAGGGGGAAACAGATTTGTATGATTATGGATTCAGCACCCTGACGCAGTATCAGCTGACGGTCAGAACAACTGCACGTACCAGAGGAGGGCTTCTCTGTCAGACGGATCAGGGACCGTTTCTGATCCGGGAGATGAAGGGCTCTGAAAAAAAACTGCTGAGACAGCAGGAGCTTTTGGTGAGGCTTCAGGAAACTGGAAGTAAGGTGGATACTTATTTCCCAAATAAAGAAGGAGAACTGATTTCCTGCGATAAGGATGGGATTCCATATACACTCCAGAGATGGTTTGAAGGAAGAGAGTGTGACACCCGGTCAAAGGAGGAAGTCCTGACGGCAGTCCGGGGACTGGCTGTTATTCATAAAGAGATGCAGCTTCCGGTGGAAACAGATTATATGGAAGGAGATCTTTCTGATGAGTATCGCCGTCATAACCAGGAGCTTAGGAAAATACGCAGATTTATACGGAAAAAAGGTCCTTCCTCGATATTTGAAAAAGAGTATCTGAGAGTTGTGGAATGGTTTCTGGAACGCGCGGAGAGTGCGGAACAGAGGCTGAAAAACTCTTCTTACCAGCAGCTTCGGAAAGAAGTGGCCGCAAGTGGAAAAGTTTGTCATGGAGAGTATAACCAGCACAATGTGCTGATCTTAAAAAGGGGAATTGCCATAACCGGATTTTCACACTGGTGTTTTGGGATACAGGTGGGAGATCTGTACCGGTTTATGAGAAAAATACTGGAAAAATACAACTGGGATCCGGAGCTTGCTGAAAAAATGCTGAAAGCTTATGATGAAATCAATCCGATTTCAGAAAAAGAATGGGAAAACCTGAAGCTGCGTTTCTGTTATCCGGATAAATTCTGGAAGCTTTCCAACTATTATTATACACATAAAAAAGCATGGATATCGGAAAAAAACACAGAAAAATTACAGACACTGATCGCCCAGAGAAATAAATGGGATAATTTTTGCAAAGAATACTTCAGATAAAAACGGTTCATACTTCCCTTTTTCGGAAAACAGGTGTATAATCAGAACTATAAACTGTCCGCAAAACGGATATAAAAAAACAAGACACATAGGGAGGTATAGCGGTATGGATTACAGAGAAGTATATGAGCAGTGGCTTGCAAACCCATACTTCGATGAGGCAACTAAGGAAGAACTGAAAAACATCGCAGACGAAGAGAATGAAATAAAAGAACGTTTTTACATGGATCTGGAATTTGGTACAGCAGGTCTGCGCGGAATTATCGGCGCAGGAACTAACCGCATGAATATTTATGTGGTAAGAAGAGCAACTCAGGGACTTGCCAATTATATTGCAAAGGTTGACAAAAAATCTCAGGGTGTGGCTATTGCATATGATTCCCGTCATATGTCTCCGGAATTTGCACAGGAGGCGGCTCTCTGCCTTGCGGCAAACGGAATCAAGGCTTATATTTTTGAATCCTTAAGACCTACCCCGGAACTGTCTTTTGCAGTACGTCATCTGGGCTGTATTGCAGGTATCAATGTGACAGCCAGCCACAACCCGCCGGAATATAACGGATATAAAGTTTACTGGGAGGATGGTGCTCAGATCACTCCGCCTCACGACAGTGGTATCATGGGAGAGGTTAAGGCCATTTCTGACTGGAACACGGTGAAAACCATGGACAAGGCTGATGCAGAAAAAGCAGGTCTCTATGAAGTGATCGGACAGAATATTGACGATGCATATATGGAAGAACTGAAAAAACAGGTGATCCACCATGATGCTATCCAGGCGGAAGGCAAGAATCTGAAGATTGTATATACCCCGCTTCACGGAACCGGAAACATTCCTGCAAGAAGAATCCTGAAAGAACTGGGATTTGAAAATGTATATGTTGTAAAAAAACAGGAACTGCCGGACGGCGATTTCCCGACTGTCAGCTATCCGAATCCGGAAGCAGCGGAAGCTTTTGAACTGGGCCTGAAACTGGCAAAAGAGATCGACGCAGATCTTGTGCTTGCCACAGATCCGGATGCAGACCGCCTTGGTGTGCGTGTAAAAGATAAGAATGGAGAATACCACGATCTTACCGGAAATATGTCCGGATGCCTCCTTGCAAATTATGAGATCGGACAGCGCAAGGCAGTAAACGGCAGTCTTCCGGAGGATGGAGCCCTTATCAAGACCATTGTTACCAGCAATCTTGCTGATGCCATTGCAAAAGGCTATGGAGTAAATCTGATCGAGGTTCTTACCGGCTTCAAATTTATCGGACAGCAGATCCTCGGATTTGAAAACAGCGGAAAGGGAACCTATCTCTTTGGTTTTGAAGAGAGCTACGGCTGTCTGATCGGTACATATGCAAGAGATAAGGACGCCATTGTAGCAACGATGGCTCTCTGTGAGGCAGCTGCTTATTACAAGACACAGGGCAAGACTCTGTGGGATGCAATGATCGAAATGTATGAGCAGTACGGATATTATAAAGACGACATCAAGTCAGTTACTCTGAAAGGCATCGAAGGCCTTCAGAAGATCCAGGAGATCATGGATACCCTTCGTCAGAATCCGCCGGCAGAATTTGCAGGACATAAAGTAGTATCTGTAAGAGACTATAAGAAGGATACGATTACAGAGCTGGCAACCGGAGAGGTAAAACCGACAGGTCTTCCAAACTCCAATGTACTTTACTATGATCTTACTGATGATGCATGGGTATGCGTACGTCCTTCCGGTACAGAGCCGAAGGTTAAATTCTACTATGGTGTAAAAGGTACCTCTCTTGAAGATGCGGATCAGAAATCCTCTGTTATGGGAGATGCAGTTCTTGCCATGGTAAATGCTATGATGTGATAATGGTGGATTATGGAAGTATTTGAAGAATTTATGGAAGTAGTCAGAGAGATCCGGAAGAATTGTCCATGGGATAAGGTGCAGACTCACGAGAGTCTGAAACCCTATCTGGTGAATGAGACGAATGAGCTCCTGGAAGGGATTGACCGTCTGAAAGAGAAAAATGACAGCGAAAACCTCTGCGAAGAGCTGGGGGATGTTTTGTTTCAGGTTGCGCTTCACAGTGTCATTGCCGAAGAAGAAGGTCTTTTTACCATTGAAGATGTAATTTCGGGAATTTCCTCAAAAATGCAGTTCCGCCATCCTAAAATATTTTCTCCGGAGAATAAAGAGGTGGTGAATCTTTCCTGGGATGAACTGAAAAAAAAGGAAAAAGAACAGAGATTGAAACCACGCTGAACAGGGCGCTGTTACATGGCAATTTAGCACAAAAAACCTTGACAATCCTATGGAAAAGGTATATAAATAGTAAATAGCGTGTGAACGACAGGAAGCGTGACGCGATAATAAAGAAAGAGAGCATTTTATAGGAGGAAACACCATGAATAAAACAGAATTAGTAGCAGCAATGGCGAAAGAGACCAATCTTTCCAGAAAAGATGTAGAGGCAGTTCTGAAATCTTTCACCGATGTTGTAGCATCCGAGCTGAAAAAGGGCGGAAAGATCCAGCTTGTTGGATTCGGTACCTTTGAAGTAAGCGAGAGAGCTGCGAGAGAGGGAAGAAATCCTCATACTGGCGAAACTATGAAAATCGAAGCTTCCAAAGCACCGAAATTCAAAGCAGGAAAAGCTTTAAAGGATCTTGTAAACGATAAATAATAAGAGTGCAGCAGGGGGGACATTTTGTTCCCCCTTGTTTTATATGTAAATAAAATCGGAGGTAACTATGCGTCTTGATAAATATTTGAAGGTTTCCCGTCTGATCAAAAGAAGGACAGTGGCAAACGAGGCCTGTGATGCAGGCAGAGTCCTTCTGAATGAGAAGCCTGCCAGAGCATCTGCTTCAGTAAAAGCCGGAGATATCATAGAAATCCAGTTTGGAGGCAAGAGTGTAAAGGCAGAGGTACTGGATGTAAAGGAAACGGTACGCAAGGAAGAAGCGGAAAATATGTTCCGGTATCTGTAAAAGAAACGTCTATTTGGTAAAATGGTTTCATAGATTGTTTAGGGAAAGATATGATAGGAGGCGGACTTTCTGGAAGAGAAAACAACGTCACGGTTTCATAGTCTGACTCTGGAAAATCGTCAGGAAGGCACAGTGACCGGTGTCAGGGATATTCATTCTTTTAATGAAAGCGAAATACTTCTTGCCACAGAAGCAGGAAAAATAGCCATTAAAGGAGAAGGACTTCATGTGAAAGGTCTGGATCTGGAAAAGGGGATCGCGGATATTCAGGGAAAGGTCAACAGCATTGCCTATCTGTCAAAAAATACTGAAAAAAAAGAAGAATCTCTGCTGAAGCGGATGTTCCGGTAACTTATGAGCGGGTATATGAGATATGAAGCGGTTTTGTTTCTGTTGTCTGTAGGAACAGGCATTTTTCTTTGTCTGTGTTATCAGCTGCTTGCTGCTCTGCGCAGTATATTCCCTCATTCTTCTTATGCAACCGCACTGGAAGACATTGTTTACTGGACGGCAGCAGGGATTTTTGTTTTCTGTATGGTATACCGGTTTCATCAGGGAATACTGAGAAGCTTCCTTTTTGCAGGGATTTTTCTGGGAGGATGGATCTGCAGATATACGATAGGTCCTTTTTTTCGCAGATTTATGGAGACAGTCTGTGGAATTCCAGTAAATTTTGTAAAAAAAAATACAAAGAGGTTGCTATTTCTCTTTAAAAGTTGTAGTATTTTAAAGTATAAACATGAGATTTTGCGCCAAAAGAAGGTTTTGAAAAAGAAGAGGTTCAGTCAGATTGAAAAAGTCAAAAAGAAGGAAGACAAAAAAAAGAATAACGAATAATTATATTGGAATGGCTGTTATTTCAGTAGTTGTTCTTCTGCTTCTCGGTGTGCTGGCGATGCAGAGTCAGAGCTTAAGGAACAGGATTGCATATTATGATGCACAGGCGGCTGAACTGGAAAAACAGATTGCATCAGAACAGGAACGTACGGAGGAGATCGACAAGCGCAAAGAGTATATGCAGACAGATGAATACGCAGCTGAGGTTGCCAGAGACAGACTTGGTCTTATAAAAGACAATGAAACTGTTTTTGAGGAAGAGAAATAGCACGGATCCTGACGAAAAATTTTTTTTGTATTCGCCCGTGTTTGACAGATATTTCAGATCCTTTCCCTTATAATAACCATTTGATGAAGAGTGTGTAAAGGGGAGGGGAAATATGCAGGAATGGATGATTGCCATGTTCGTGATCAGCATTATGCTGATCTTTCGGGACATGGCAAAAACTATTTTGGCAGGCTGCAGGCCAAAAAGGAAGGATCAGTTTGCTGTCTGTGAAAGCCATCCTCAGAAAGAAAAGGTGGAGCGGTATGCGGCCTCTTTTCAGAAGCTTTCAGAGACTTTTTATGGTATGCCATACCGTAAGGAGTATCTCAGCATCGGGCAGATCGAAAGTATCCTGAGGTGTGCAAATGAAGAAATGTGCAGTCATTGTTATCACAGGGAAATTTGCTGGGGAGACCAGGCGGATGCCATGAGACAGGGCGGAGAAGCAATGATACGCGCGCTGGAGGAGGGGGATGAGGAAGAGACTGAGGCTGTTCGTTCCCGATGGGCAGAGTTCTGCTGCAGATCAGTTCCATACCTGGAAACGGTGCGTGTCTGTTTTCAGAAAGAAAAACAGAATCTGGTCTGGAGTAACCGCATGATCGAAAGCCGGCTTGCAGTGGCCCAGCAGCTTTCGGAAATTTCCAGTATAATGGAAACGGTGGCAGCGGATCTGTATGACATTGCTCCGGCAGAGCCGGTATTCCGTGAGAATCTGAAAAAAATGCTGAAGAAAAGACATATTGTGCTGAAAAATGCATGGGTTATGGACAAGACTGAAGGACGAAGGCAGATGTTTCTTACTATGAAAGCACGAAAGGCCCAGTGTGTATCTGTGACAGAAATTGCCCAGATGCTGTCAGGCTTTTGCGAGTGTGCCATGACCTCTGCCCAGGACAGCAGATGCATTGTAAATGGTGAATACCACACGGTACATTTTGTGGAAGACGTCAGCTATCAGGTTATGTATGGGGTCTCCCGATTGACCAGGGAGGAAGAAAAGGTTTCCGGAGATAATTATATATGCAGGCAGGAGGACAATGGAAGATTTATTATGTGTCTGTCTGACGGGATGGGATCCGGAATGGATGCCTGCAGAGAAAGCGAAATTGTAGTAGAACTTCTGGAACAGTTTCTGGAATCCGGATTCAGCCAGGAAACAGCTGCCAGAATGGTAAATTCCACTCTGGTGCTGAAGGGTGGAGAGGGAATGTTCTCGACGGTGGATATCTGTACACTGGACCTTTATACAGGAATCTGCAGCTTTCTGAAAGCCGGAGCGGCAGCTACCTTTATCAGAAGGGATCACTGGGTGGAGTCAATTTCTTCGGAAAGCCTGGCTGCGGGACTGATGCAGCAGATTGATTTTGATACGACGTCCCGAAAGCTGTATCACGGTGACTGTCTGATCATGATGACAGACGGAGTGCTGGATGCCCTTCCGACAGAGAGGGAAGAAGAAACCATGAAGGAGATCATTATGGATATCCGTGAAGAAAATCCAAGAGAGATCAGCAGAGGAATCCTGGAAAGAGTTCTGGGCTACAGTGATTACCGGGCAAAGGACGATATGACGGTTCTTGTGGCCGGTATACTGCGTAAATGAAAACAGAAGAGGAGAAACGGATCGGAATGCAGGAACAGATCTATACCAAGGTACGGGATTTTGTACAGAAGAATCATATACTGGAAGACTGTGAGTTTGTTGTGGCAGGGGTATCCGGAGGTGGAGATTCCATGGCAATGCTGGATCTTTTGAGAAGGCTTTCCGGAGAACTGGGCTTTCAGCTCCGTGCAGTACATGTCCATCATGGGATACGTGGAGCGGAAGCGGACAGAGACCAGCAGATGGTAGAAAAAATATGCAAAAGCTGGAGGATTCCCTGCCGTGTGTTCCGGTATGATGTACCGGAGCTTGCTGCCAGATGGAAAAAAGGGCTGGAGGAAACCGGAAGAAAAGTCAGGAAAGAAGCCTTTTATACAGAACTCTTAAGTGTCGGAGGAAAGGAAAAACAAAAAAACAAAATTGCCCTGGCCCATAATAAGAATGATCTTGCTGAAACTATGCTCCATCATCTGTGCAGAGGAACCGGGCTCCGGGGACTATCTCCCATGCAGCCGGAAAAAAACGGGGTGGTCCGTCCGGTTTTATGTCTGGAACGGAAAGAAATAGAGGAATACCTGAAGGAACGAAATATTCCATGTGTACTTGACAGTACGAACCTGGAAGATGAATATACCAGAAACAGGATCCGGCACCATCTGATCCCCATGCTGGAGACAGAGATCAACGAACGGGCGGTCAGCCATATGGCAGAGACCTCAGTGCTTCTGGGACAGGCGGAGGAATTTCTGAGAGAGCAGGGAAAAAAGCTTGCAGAAGCCTGTAAAAAAGGAGAAATCTATGTGTTTCAACGGGAGTTCTTTTTGGAAAAAGAAATTCTTCAGAAGTATGCGGTAAAGGAAGCTATGGAAGCACTTGCCAAAGCCAGCCGGGATCTGTCCATGGTTCATGTAAGGCAGGTCCTGGAGCTTTTTTCTCTGAAGACAGGTGCAAGGGTAATTCTTCCCTATGGCATTTATGGAGAACGGACGTATGAAGGAATCCTTCTGAGAAAAAAAGAGACGGTTTCCATACAGAAGCCGGAAGGAAAATACCGTCTTCCTGTGAATGGAACATTGAATTGTGCCTATGGGGTTTTTGAAACAAAAATCTTTCCATGGTCAAACCAGAAGATTTGCGAAAAGACGTATACGAAATGGCTGGATTATGATAAAATAAAACATGATGTTTTCGTCCGGAACAGAGAAACCGGTGATTTCCTGACTGTGAACAGCGAAGGACACCGTAAAAAACTTACCAGGTGTATGATCGATGAAAAGATCCCCAGGGAGCAGAGGGACAGGATCCCTCTGGTTGCAGTCGGTAACGAGATTCTCTGGATCGTGGGCGGAAGAATAAATGAAAGGTACAAGATCACATCAGAAACAGGAGATGTGCTGGAAATTAAATACCAAGGAGGAAAGTATAATGAGTGAAAAGATCAAAGTGTTAATCAATGAAGAAGAAGTGGATGCCAGGATCAAACAGATCGCGGCAAAAATCAGCAAGGATTATGCAGGAAAGGAACTCCACCTGATCTGTGTCCTGAAGGGCGGCGTGTTCTTTACCTGTGAACTTGCAAAAAGGATCACGGTTCCTGTATCCCTGGACTTTATGTCTGTTTCCAGTTATGGAGATGACACCAAGTCAAGTGGTGTGGTAAGGATCGTAAAGGATCTGGATCAGCCTCTGATCGGCAAGGATGTGCTGATTGTAGAGGATATCATTGACTCAGGAAGAACGCTCAGCTATCTGATCGAAATCCTGAAAGGCCGTAATCCAAACAGTGTCCGTCTCTGTACACTTCTGGACAAACCGGAGCGCAGAGTGAAGGACGTAAATGTGGATTACTGCTGCTTTAATATCCCGGACGAGTTTGTTGTGGGATACGGGCTTGATTATGCCCAGAAATATCGCAATCTCCCGTTTATCGGCGTGGTAGAATTGGACAATGAGTGAAAGGAGATTCAGTAAGTGAATAAACAGCCAAGCAGAATTGGCCTGTACCTGATTCTGATTGTTCTTCTGGTTTCCGGATATTTTTATCTGAACAATCAGGTCACAAATCAGAGTGATTACACCATAGAGGCACTGGAGCAGGCGGCAGAAAAGGGAAGGGTGTATGATGCAGTGATCTATCAGAACCGTGAGGTACCAACCGGTTCTGTAACAGCAGATGTGGAGGGGGAAGGTCAGAAACGCGTCTATGTAACAGATGTTAAAGAAGCACAGCAGATGCTGGCGGAAAATAATGTCTTTGCCCAGGTGAAAAATGTTCCTCAGCAGAATATGTTTCTTACGACTCTTCTTCCGCTTCTTCTGACAGGAGGTCTGGTGATCTTTTTGTTCATGATGATGAACAGACAGATGTCAGGAGGCGGGAGCAATGCCAAAATGATGAATTTTGGCAAAAGCCGTGCAAGAATGATGCTTCCGGATGACAAAAAAGTAACATTTCAGAATGTAGCAGGTCTTCAGGAAGAAAAGGAAGATCTGGTGGAAGTGGTGGATTTCCTGAAAGCGCCTCAGAAATATACCGGTGTAGGTGCAAGAATCCCAAAAGGAGTGCTTCTTGTAGGCCCTCCGGGAACCGGTAAAACTCTTCTGGCAAAGGCAGTGGCAGGTGAAGCGGGAGTTCCGTTTTTCTCCATTTCAGGATCTGATTTTGTGGAAATGTTTGTGGGTGTAGGAGCTTCCCGTGTCCGCGATCTTTTTGAGGAAGGCAAGAAGCATGCCCCCTGTATTATTTTTATTGATGAGATCGATGCGGTTGCCAGACAGAGGGGAACCGGAATGGGCGGAGGCCATGATGAACGTGAACAGACGCTGAACCAGCTTCTTGTGGAGATGGATGGTTTTGGCGTAAACGAGGGAATCATTGTCATGGCAGCCACTAACCGTGTGGATATTCTGGATCCGGCCATTCTCCGTCCGGGACGTTTTGACCGGAAGGTGGCAGTGGGACGTCCGGATATCAAAGGCCGTGAGGAAATCCTTCATGTCCATGCAAAGGACAAGCCTCTGGGAGAGGATGTGGATCTGGCACAGATCGCTCAGACTACAGCCGGATTTACCGGAGCAGATCTGGAAAACCTTCTGAATGAGGCGGCCATTATGGCAGCCAGAGAAAACCGCAGCTATATTATGCAGCAGGATATCAAGCATGCCTTTATTAAGGTGGGCATCGGAGCTGAGAAGCGCAGCAAGGTGATCTCCGATAAAGAAAAGAAGATTACAGCCTATCATGAAGCCGGTCATGCGATTCTGTTCCATGTTCTTCCGGATATGGATCCGGTGTATACCATTTCTATTATTCCGACCGGCATAGGAGCCGCAGGCTATACCATGCCTTTGCCGGAAAACGATGAGATGTTTAACACAAAAGGCAAAATGCTTCAGGATATCACCACCCTCCTGGGCGGACGTGTGGCAGAGGAGATCATTTTCGGAGACATCACCACAGGTGCGTCCAATGATATCAAACGTGCCACCAGCACTGCACGCGCTATGGTGATGCAGTATGGAATGTCTGATAAGATGGGACTGATCGCCTATGGGGATGAGGGCGATGAGGTGTTTATCGGAAGAGATCTTGCTCACACAAGAAGCTACAGTGAGGAAGTTGCCAAGGAAATCGATCAGGAGATCCACGATATCATTGATGAATGTCATCAGCGTGCAAAAGAGATCATTCTTCAGCATCAGGAGGTCCTTCATAAATGCGCAGCTCTCCTTTTAGAGAAGGAAAAGGTGCAGAGAGACGAGTTTGAGGCACTTTTTACAGAGTGAATTTCAGGAGTAAAAAATAAGCATGTACAATATTACTAAAATCCTATATGCATTTTTGTGAACTTTGTGCACACTTATTTGTTGACTCATGCTATTATATATATCGTAAAAACCCCCCAATACATTATATAGTTTTTGCTACACCCCATAAGAAGAAATACCTTCTCCAAAAAAGCCAGCTTATCCCGCTGGCTTTTTTACTGCCCAAAAACAGGGCTTTTTTATTGTAACTTTGTCAAAATTAAGATAAAATAAGCATATGTTAAACTAAAGGGGAACGAGTTATGAGGCTTGAAAAAGAGGATGTAATGAAAAAAATGCAGTATATTCTTAATATGCGTGCAGTATTGAATAAAGATGCTTTTTTCAGTGACGGAACAAAATATTACCGCAATCCGTCAGAGCCGGAGGCCGGTGAAAATGTGATGATCAGCTTTCGGACACAGAAGAATAATGTAGACTCCGTATACCTGGTATCAGAAGGCGTGAAATATAAAATGAAGGTATACAAAACCTTGAAGGGCTTTGACTACTATGGTGTCAAGATCACCATGCCGGACAAGGTTTTCCGCTACTATTTTGAGATCCATTATGGTTGGATCACCTGTTACTATAACAGCATGGGTGTCAGTACAGAGATTCAGGAAAGGGACAGTTTTGAAATCTATCCAGGCTACCATACGCCGGACTGGGCGAAAGGCGCTGTTATGTATCAGATCTATGTGGATCGATTCTGTAACGGAGATCCGGATAATGACGTGCAGACAGGAGAGTACGCTTATCTGGGAGAGCATTGCCAGAAGGTGGATGACTGGGGAAAGATACCGGCAGTTATGGGGGTCAGGGAATTTTATGGAGGAGATTTACAGGGGATTATTGATAAACTGGACTATCTGAAAGACCTGGGAGTAGAGGTGGTCTACCTGAATCCGATCTTTGTTTCTCCCAGCAACCATAAATATGACTGCCAGGATTATGAGTATGTAGATCCTCATCTGGGAAAAATTGTGGAAGACTGTGACGAACTGCTGGCTCCCGGAGATAAGGATAACTCTCATGCATGGAAATATATCCGCCGTGTGACAGACAAAAAAAATCTGGAAGCCGGCAACCGCCTGTTCATCAAGCTTGTGGAAGAACTACACAAGAGAGACATGAAAGTGATTCTGGATGGTGTGTTTAATCACTGTGGATCTTTTAATAAATGGATGGACAGAGAACGTATTTATGAAGGGCAGGAAGGCTATGAGCCGGGGGCTTATATTTCGGCAGAAAGCCCCTACCGTTCGTTCTTTAACTTTCATGACGAGAATGCATGGCCTTACAATTCTTCATACGATGGATGGTGGACCCATGAAACTTTGCCGAAGCTGAATTATGAAGGCTCCAAAAAGCTTTATGAGCATATTCTGGAGGTGGCAGAAAAATGGGTTTCTCCTCCTTTTTCAGCAGACGGATGGAGACTGGATGTGGCGGCAGATCTGGGATTCAGCAACGAATTTAATCATCGTTTCTGGAAAGATTTCCGAAAAAGGGTAAAGGCAGCCAATCCGGACGCACTGATCCTTGCAGAGCATTATGGAAATCCGGAAGGCTGGCTTCAGGGAGATGAATGGGATTCTGTTATGAACTATGATGCTTTTATGGAGCCGGTGACCTGGTTCCTTACCGGAATGGAGAAGCACAGTGATGAATACAGGGAAGATCTTTACGGAGACAGCAATGCTTTTATCGGAGCAATGATGCATCATATGCGTTCTCTTCATATGTCTGCTCTTCATACAGCCATGAATGAACTGTCCAACCATGACCACTCCCGTTTTCTTACCAGGACAAACCGGAGGGTGGGAAGGATTGCTTATGCAGGAGCGGAGGCGGCTTCCCAGAATATCAATAAAGCAGTGATGAGAGAAGCGGTTGTGATTCAGATGACCTGGCCAGGAGCGCCGACCCTCTATTATGGAGATGAGGCCGGTGTATGCGGATTTACGGATCCGGATAACCGGAGGACTTATCCATGGGGACAGGAAGATCATGACCTGATCCTTTTTCACAAAAAGATGATTGCTTTGCACAAAAAATACAGGATATTAAGAACAGGATCTTTAAAATTCCTCTGGAACGATTATCAGGGGCTTTGTTACGGAAGATTTTCCCATACAGAGCAGATCATTGTGGTGATCAACAATCGTGATGAAGGAAGAGAAGTGATGCTGGATATCTGGCAGACAGGGATCACCAGACTGGAAGAATCTGTTATTACCAGACTGATGCTGTCCAGCCAGGATGGTTTTATAGACAAAGAAGAACAGATCACAGCGCGGGCAGGGTCTATTAATCTGTATTTGCCGGCAAGGAGTGCGACCATCCTTCATCATAAAGATGTTTTATAGGAAATTTGTCTTGACAGTCCTTTTTTGTTATGTTACGATATCAATACTTTCACATGGTAGAGTGATTATGTGATAATATGAAAGAGCAAAACAAGGACAAGGGAGATTCGGATTATGAAGAAAAAAACAGTTGCAGTGATGATGGCGGCACTTATGGCTATGGGAATGATGTCAGCAGTCAGTGTACAGGCAGGCGTGGAAGACAAGACTCTGATTGTGGGTTTTGATGCAGAATATCCTCCTTATGGATATATGGATGAAAATGGAGAATATACCGGTTTTGACCTGGAACTTGCAGAAAAGGTATGTGAGCTTGAGGGATGGGAACTGGAGAAGAAACCGATCAACTGGGATTCCAAGGACATGGAATTAAATTCCGGTTCCATCGACTGTATCTGGAACGGATTTACCATGAACGGAAGAGAAGAGGAATATACATTTTCTGTTCCTTATGTAGATAACAGCCAGGTGATCGTTGTGGCAGAAGATTCCGGTATTGAGAAGCTGACAGACCTTGCAGGTAAGACGGTAGGTGTGCAGGCAGCTTCCGCAGCACTGGATGTACTTCAGAGTGAAGAAGAGGGCGGTCAGAAAGAACTGACAGATACCTTTGCAGCACTGAATGAGTTTGCAGATTACAATACGGCATTTACAGAACTGCAGGCAGGCGCGCTGGATGCGCTGGCAATCGATGTGGGTGTTGCCAAATATCAGATCAAATCCAGAGGTGAAGGCTTTGTGATGCTGGATGAGAGTCTGAATACAGAACAGTATGCCATCGGCTTTAAGAAAGGCAACGATGAGCTTTGTGATATCGTAAATGCAGATCTTCAGAAGCTTGCAGATGACGGAACTGTTCAGGAGCTGGCTGAAAAATATGAGATCGCCGATATGGTAAGTCTTGGTGCAGCAGAAGAAAATGCAGAGGATGCCGCAGAAGAAGCACCGGCAGAAGAGGCTGCTGCAGAAGAGGCTGCAGAATAAGTACATTTCGGGCAGTGCGGCTTCATGTGCCTGGAATACAACTGAATAGAGACTGCAAATAAAATGGGTTGCTGTGCAGGTTGAGAGTCAACTGGTGCAGCAGCCTTATTTGCGACAAAGAGAGTTTTATAAAATTCAATGTGATTACGGAGGAAAGACTATGAGTTTTCAGGTAATGCTGCAGCAGCTTACCACAGGTTTCGGATCTACGCTGATGATCTTCTGTCTGACACTTCTATTTTCCCTTCCGCTGGGGCTGGTGGTGTATTTTGGAAGAGTATGCAGGTTCAAACCGCTGAGCTGGCTGGTAAAATGTTATATTTCCATTATGAGAGGCACACCTTTGATGCTTCAGCTGCTTTTGTGGTATTTCGGACCGTTTTATCTATGGGGAATGAATATCGGAGGATACAAATTTACGGCGATCATTCTGGGCTGTTCTTTGAACTATGCAGCATATTTTGCGGAAATTTATCGTTCCGGTATCGAATCTATCCCTGTAGGACAGTATGAGGCCGCACAACTTCTTGGATATAACAGACAGCAGACATTTTTTAAGATCGTTCTGCCGCAGATGGTAAAGATTGTTCTTCCTTCTGTGACAAATGAGGTGATCACTCTGGTAAAAGATACTTCCCTTGTTTATTCGGTATCTTATATTGAGATGTTTGCAAGGGCCAAGCAGATTGCGGCAGCAGAGACAACCGTCATGCCGTTTATGATCGCAGGTGTATTTTATTATATTTTTAACTTTGTGGTTGCATGGATCATGGAATGGTTTGAGAAAAAAATGAATTATTATCACTAGGAGGAGCAGCATGAATCTTCTGGAAATGAAAAACATAAAAAAAGAATTTAACGGACTGAAGGTCCTGAAGGACATTTCCCTTCATGTAAAGGAAGGAGAGATCGTTTCCATTATCGGACCGTCCGGTTCAGGAAAGTCTACCCTTTTAAGATGTGCTACTATGCTGACGGATGTTGACAGCGGTGAAATTACCTATATGGGAAAAAAGACTGTCTGGATGGAAAATGGAAAGCCGGTTACTCCGCCGAAGAAGGAACTGAAGGAGATCTGCTCCTGCTTTGGTCTTGTTTTTCAGAATTTTAATCTGTTTCCTCATTATTCTGTAATGAAAAATATCACAGATGCGCCTATCCATGTGCAGAAGCGGGATAAAACAGAGGTTTATCAGGAAGCCCGGGAGCTTTTGGTAAAAATGGGGCTTTCCGACAAGGAGGATGCCTATCCCTGTCAGCTTTCCGGCGGTCAGTGCCAGAGAGTTGCCATTGCCAGGGCTCTGGCGCTGAATCCAAAGATTCTTTTCTTTGATGAGCCCACATCAGCACTGGATCCGGAGCTGACCGGAGAAGTGCTCCGGGTGATCCGTTCCCTTGCGGATCTGCATATTACCATGGTGATCGTTACCCATGAGATGAATTTTGCCAGAGATATTTCTGACCGGATCATTTTTATGGATCAGGGAGTGATCGCAGTGGAGGGAACTCCGGAACAGGTATTTTCTTCTGAGCATGACCGCATGAAGGAGTTCCTGGGGAAATTCCATCAGGGAGCATAAGAAAAGAGGTTGCTTTTAAATCGGGGATGTTATATAATTTTCTTCGTATGATATGACTGTACGGAACGGAAGAAAACAGTATTTTTTCGGAACCGGAAAAGTCACGGCAGGAATCTTTCAAATGATAGGAGATACGGAATGAGTACAGACAGATATGTAAGTCCGCTCTCAGAGCGCTATGCAAGTAAGGAAATGCAGTATATTTTCTCGCCGGATATGAAATTCCGCACTTGGAGAAGATTGTGGATCGCCCTTGCAGAGACAGAAAAGGAACTTGGCCTCAATATTACGCAGGAGCAGATCGACGAGCTGAAAAGCCATGCAGACGATATCAACTATGATGTAGCAAAGGAGAGAGAACGTCAGGTACGCCATGACGTTATGTCTCATGTGTACGCATACGGCGTACAGTGCCCGAAAGCAAAAGGAATCATCCATCTGGGCGCTACCTCATGCTATGTAGGAGATAATACAGATATCATTGTAATGGCAGAGGCTCTGAAACTGGTTCGTAAGAAACTGGTCAATGTGATCGCGGAGCTTTCAAAATTTGCTGATAAATATAAAGACCAGCCAACTCTGGCATTTACCCATTTTCAGCCGGCACAGCCGACGACGGTTGGAAAAAGAGCAACACTCTGGACACAGGAATTCCTGATGGATCTGGAGGATCTGGAATATGTATTAAGTACACTGAAGCTTCTTGGTTCCAAAGGTACAACAGGAACACAGGCAAGCTTTCTTGAGCTGTTTGACGGAGATCAGGAAACCATTGACAAGATCGATCCTATGATTGCAGAAAAAATGGGATTTGAGAACTGCTATCCGGTATCCGGACAGACCTATTCCCGTAAGGTGGACACAAGAGTCCTGAATATCCTTGCAGGAATTGCGGCAAGTGCGCATAAGATGTCTAATGATATCCGCCTTCTTCAGCATCTGAAAGAGGTGGAGGAGCCATTTGAAAAATCCCAGATCGGTTCTTCCGCGATGGCTTATAAGAGAAATCCTATGAGAAGCGAGCGTATTGCTTCCCTTTCCAGATATGTGATGATCGATGCACTGAATCCGGCTATCACATCTGCGACACAGTGGTTTGAGAGAACGCTGGATGACTCTGCAAATAAGAGACTCAGCGTTCCGGAAGGCTTCCTTGCCATCGACGGAATCCTGGATCTTTGTCTGAACGTAGTGGACGGACTGGTTGTTTATCCTAAGGTGATCGAAAAACGCCTCCGCTCCGAGCTTCCGTTTATGGCAACAGAGAATATCATGATGGATGCAGTTAAGGCCGGCGGAGACCGTCAGGAACTTCACGAGCGTATCCGTGAACTTTCCATGGAAGCAGGACGTACAGTAAAGGTAGAAGGAAAGGATAATAATCTTCTGGAACTGATTGCAGCAGATCCGGCCTTTAACCTGACTCTGGAGGAGCTGGAAAAGACAATGGAGCCGTCCAGATATGTGGGAAGAGCCAAAGTGCAGACAGAGGTATTTCTGGCAAAAACTGTACAGCCGGTTCTTGACGCTCATAAGGAGCTTCTTGGAGTAACAGCAGAGATCAATGTATAAATCAAGGTAACTATTCAGATACGGAACAGTTAAGATCAAAGAACGACACGAGGAGGAAATAGTGTTATGATCAAAGCAGTAGTTGGAGCAAACTGGGGAGATGAGGGCAAAGGCAAGATTACTGATATGCTTGCCCAGGAAGCTGATATTATCGTAAGATTTCAGGGAGGTGCTAACGCAGGGCATACTATCGTGAATGATTATGGTAAATTTGCACTTCATACACTTCCGTCAGGTGTGTTTTATAACCACACCACAAGCATTATCGGTAATGGTGTGGCACTGAATATCCCGGTATTTTTTAAAGAGTATCAGGAGGTTGTGGACAGAGGAGTTCCGGCTCCGAAGATTATGATCTCTGATCGTGCCCAGATCGTGATGCCGTATCACATCCTGTTCGATCAGTATGAAGAGGAACGTCTGGGAGGCAAGTCATTTGGCTCTACTAAATCCGGTATTGCACCCTTTTATTCTGATAAGTATGCAAAGATCGGTTTCCAGGTGGCAGAGCTTTTTGATGAAGATGCCCTGAGAGAAAAAGTGGAGCGTGTGTGTGAAACAAAGAATGTTCTTCTTGAGCATCTGTACCACAAGCCGCTTCTGAATCCGGATGATATTATGGCAGAGCTGATGAAATATAAAGAAATGGTTGCTCCTTATGTAGGAGATGTTTCTCTGTTCCTGTGGAATGCTCTGAAAGAGGGAAAAGAGATTCTTCTTGAGGGACAGCTTGGTTCCCTGAAAGATCCGGATCACGGAATTTACCCGATGGTAACTTCTTCTTCTACACTGGCTGCTTATGGTGCGATCGGCGCAGGCGTGCCGCCATACGAGATCAAAAAGATCATCACTGTATGCAAGGCTTATTCCAGTGCGGTGGGAGCCGGTGCTTTTGTTTCAGAGATTTTTGGAGAAGAAGCAGATGAGCTGCGCAGAAGAGGCGGAGACGGCGGAGAATACGGCGCTACTACAGGTCGTCCGAGACGTATGGGATGGTTTGACTGTGTGGCATCCAAGTATGGCTGCCGTATGCAGGGAACTACAGATGTAGCCTTTACTGTACTGGATGTCCTGGGATATCTGGATGAGATTCCGGTATGTACCGGATATGAGATTGATGGAAAGGTAACTACCGAATTCCCGACAACCGGACTTCTGGAAAAAGCAAAACCGGTACTGGAGGTGCTTCCGGGCTGGAAATGTGATATCCGTGGAATTAAAAAATACGAAGATCTTCCGGAAAACTGCCGCAAGTATGTGGAGTTTGTTGAGAAACAGATCGGATTCCCGATCACAATGGTTTCCAACGGACCAGGAAGAAACGATATCATCTACAGAAAATAAAAATAAGAAGCGCCGGAGAATCTTTCTCCGGCGTGTTTCTATATGCATCGGGAAAGCATATATTCTGCAATTATTTTTCTGTTGCTAAAAATGGCTCTTCATGGTTCTGTAAAGAGTCTGGATTGTTTTGGAAAAAATGAAAGGATGTGCATAATTGATATGAAAAAATGGAAACGGGGGCTGGCGCTGGCAGGGGCTGTGTTTCTTCTGGTGATCTTCTGCCTGCCCATGTATTTTGCCCTGACAGGAAATTTCTCCATGGGAACATTTATGGCTTCTCTTATGGGAGCTTTCTTTGCTGCCTTTATGGCATATGCCATGTGGCTTGTATACAGGGCTCTTGGCAAACGAAAAGGGGAGAAGAACGCAGGAAAGATCAAACATGTGATTTTTGATGTGGGGCGGGTTCTGGTTGATTTTAACTGGGAAGAATACCTGAAAGGCTTTGGGCTCCCGAAAGAAGAAGAGGAGACCATTGCCCGGGAAGTGTTCAAAAGTGATATCTGGAATGAGAGAGACCGGGGACTTTACGGAGAGGAAGAATATGTCCGCCAGTTTGTGGAAAAAGCACCGCAGTACAAGAAAGATATCCGACGCGTTGTAAGAGAGTCAGGAAAGACGATCGTGACCAGAGATTACGCGGATACCTGGGTGAAATACCTGAAAAAACGGGGATATCACACATATGTGCTGTCAAACTACAGCCAGTATATGCTGGAGCAGACCAGAAATAAGCTGACGTTCCTGAAATACATGGACGGAGTTGTTTTTTCCTGTGAAGTGAAAGAACTGAAGCCGGAACCGGAAATCTACAAAGTGCTTCTGGACGCTTACGGACTGGATCCGGAGGAATGTGTGTTTATCGACGATCGGAAAGAAAACTGTGCCGGGGCACAGAAGCTGGGGATCCATACAGTGCATTTTCGTGATTTTAAACAGGCGGCAGAAGCGCTGGAGCGTCTTGGAGTGAAATAATCACAGAAAAACGGAACAAAAGTCCCGGGACTGTATAAAAACCGGTCCTGAGACTTTTTTTAGGGGAGGATATAAGTTTTCTGTAATTTTCTTTTGTGGTATGTGCCATTGGAGGGGGTTCCAATGAACATTAACAGTATGACCGGAAAATCAGCATTTATACATGATACATGTGATTTTCTGTAAAATAGGGTTTCCCTTTTGGGGGAAAGATGGTATAATAAATTCGCTTATCAAGTTATATTTTTTTGAAAAGAGGATGAAATAACATGAGTGATAAAACAATCTTGGAGCAGTGGCGTGAGATGGCCTATGACCAGCAGGCAGACCGCAACAGACTGCAGCAGTTCTGGGCAACTTATTTTAATATCGAAAAAGGTATTTATGAGCAGCTTCTTTCCAATCCGGATGAAGTTGTAAGCGGTACAGTAAAAGAACTGGCTGATAAATACGGACAGGATGTTCTGACGATGGTTGGATTTCTGGACGGCATTAATGACAGTCTGAAGGTTCCGAATCCGATTGAAACAATGGACGAGGACACTAAGGTAAACCTTGCTTTTGATAAAGAGCTTCTCTACAAAAATATGGTAGATGCCAAGGCAGACTGGCTTTACGAGCTTCCTCAGTGGGATGCGATCTTTACAGAGGAAAAGAGAAAAGAACTTTACAAGGAACAGAAAAAGTCCGGCACAATCGTAAAACCGCATAAGATCGGACGTAACGATCCCTGTCCATGCGGAAGCGGAAAGAAATATAAATTCTGCTGCGGAAGATAATGAAAATTCAAGAGAATCTTGACTATATCATCGTGCTCGGCGCTCATGTAAACGGGACACGACTGAGCAAAGCCCTTCTGGAACGAACCAGAAGGGCTTTGGAGTATCTGGAAAAGAATCCCGGAACAAAAGCGGTTCTCTCCGGTGGACAGGGAGAGGGCGAAGCAATCAGTGAAGCGCAGGCAATGAGTGAGTATCTTCAAGAGCATGGTATCAGCCGGGACAGACTGATTTTGGAGGACAGATCCACAAACACAAAGGAAAATCTGGACTTCAGCCTGGAAAAAATCGGTACTCTGGAGGCTTCCGTGGGAGTGGTGACAAATCATTTCCATGTATTTCGGGGAGTTGCCATAGGAAAGAAATGCGGCTGCAAAAATATTTATCCGATTCCATCCAGATACCGATCCTGGAGACTGCTGATCTATATTCCCAGGGAAATTCTGGCGATCCTTAAAGATAAGATGCTGGGGAATCTCTGACCTGTAAAATTGGAGATTTTTTGTTGGGGATTTCTTGACATTTATGCAAAAGGGTGATACGATAGTGCCAGTATAATTCCATATGAAACATATGAAGTGCTGAATATTTTCCGCGAAATATTCAGAAAAGGGAATCAGGTGAGAATCCTGAGCGATCCGGTCACTGTAACAGGGGAGTAACTTTTCAATAGCCCATTGTACATTTGTATGAGAAGGGGAGAAGGAGCACCGATCCTGAAGTCAGGAAACCTGCTTTGTATGGCGAGGTTAAACTTCCGTGTAAAGTGTAACAACCAACTTGGGGATATCCGCAGTTCTCAAGCGTTGTCTGCTTTTTGGAAGCAGGCATTTTTTTATGGAATCCGCCTGTTCGTATGAATTATACTTACCCTTAAAGGGTGATGATTAAATGGCAGGCGAGACTGCTCCGGTTGCATCCGTTCCCTCCGCATATTGAACGCAGCAAATGTCTACCCCGGAGTAGTTCGCGGGCCCCTCAAAAGAAGCGTAAGTTTTCGGCGTCAGGTACGTCGATTTTTGTTTATAAAGTCTGCAAATAAAAAGTCAAGCAGAAATTAATGAACTTTGAAAATTTTATACAGGTTGAAAAAAGGTACAAAAACAAGACCACCGCATTGTGCTGGTCTGATATGAGACAGAGAATGATATTAGATTTCTTCGTTTTCTGGCAAAGTGGAAAGATATTCCCTTACCCGTCCGTAATAAATACGGAGAAACTTGTTTGCCCCGGCAGTCATGTAAACGTAATAAGGTTTGCCCTGTGCCCGCTTTTTATCCATAAAGGCATAAACAGGGTCATCAATCGGCGAGCGTTTGATAAGGCTGTCCATGACCTGAAAGAGGGCTTTACGCAGGTAGGGAGAACCTTTCTTTGAGGTGCGTACGCTGTTCTGAATGTGTTTTCCAGAATCATTCTTTCCGGGGTCAACACCTGCAAAGGCTGTAAGGGCTTCACGGTGTGTAAAGCGGGTAACATCCCCAATCTCAGCTATAAGCTGTGGACCAAGAGTAGAGCCTACACCATTCATATCCATAACAATCGGATATTCCGGAAGTGTGGACGCAAGCTCATTCATTTTCAGGCGAAGGGATTCCACGGTTTCAGAAGCAGTATTCAACAATGCTACAGCCTGCCGTATCAGCATCTTTGTGATGTCATCCTTTGGGAATACAGCAATCAGGTCAGAAGAAAGATGATAGATTTTCTCAGCTTTATCAGCACTGAAGTTATAGCCTTTGCGTTTGCACCAGTTCTGGTAATGTTCTGTAAAGGCATTTAATGACTTGGAGCGGACACAATCCACATGCCAGCAGGTATAGACAAAATCCACCCACTTTTGGCTGCCATCGTTACGAGCAGGGCTGTCAAAGAAATCATTGGCTCCCGGATAAGTCTGGTCAAGAAGCGCAATAAGATTATTTTTCATTGCGGTTTTCTGAGCCATATAAAATCCAAATTGCCGGTTCATAGTTTTTAGTTGGTTACGTGTTTTATCCATGTTTCCATATTGCTTCAATTTAGCCCAGCGGTCAAGAGTATAGCGTGCGATTTTTTTAGAATCCGCTTTGTCTGTCTTGGGAGTACGGAGGGAATCATCACCGAAATCTCTGATGAGGATAGGATTTACAGCACTTACAAAGATGCCAGCATCGGAAAGCCACGTAGCAACCGGTTCATAGTATCTGCCGGTGTGCTCCATACAGACCTTAGTTTCACCATCAAGGCTCTGGATTTGCTTGATCAGGCAGTTTATGGCCGATTGAGTGTGTGGGATATCGCAGGGTGGCATAACGACAATATCGCCAGGTCTTCGGATAGTGACAGTGCTCTTGCCTTTGGAAATATCAATACCAACAGCGTTCATAACAGATACTCCTTTGTGATGTATTAGCAATGGTCAATACCAGTTTTCTCATTGCCTATTCAATCTACTGGGTGTTTCACACGAACGCCAGAGGGTTCAACCTGCGTAAAACGAATGCTGCGGATGAGGGGCTGGTTGGCTGACTTTTTATCGGACGTAAAGTCCTGGGAGGTGAAGACCAGACCTATTGCACCACTCATTCTAACAGCTTAAGCAACAAGATGGATAATTCCTTACTGGCTGTAAGGGATATTAACCATAAATATATTGTAGTAGGAGAAGAATATGGGGAAAGAACATTGGGAAGACAAGCACTACTCATTTTTCAGCAACAGAGAATGTGAATATTTTCCCTGCCATAAAGGAGCAGATCCGGAAAATTTCAACTGTTTGTTCTGTTATTGTCCGCTGTATGCTCTTGGAGATAAGTGCGGTGGGAACTTCCGCTATACGGAGAATGGAATAAAGGACTGCACCAACTGCCAGCTGCCTCATAAGAGAAAAAATTATGGCTATGTTACGGGAAAGTATCAGGAGCTGGCGGAGATGATGAGAAAGATGAAGGATTCTGAGTAGGTCAGAATCCTCTTTTTTCAGCTGTGTGTCTGCAGAAAGACCTTCAGTTTCGGAAGCTGATTGTTCAGGATCAGGCTTTCTGGAAACATTTCTTTATGTACAAACTCAGAAGCACAGGTGAAATCTCCGATATGTTCTGCTCCATGGCTGTCGCTGGAAAGTAATACAGGAATCTGGTATTTTCGGCAACAGCGGAGGATTTCCCGGTTGTTTGTACGAGTATTTCCACGGTAACCATAAGGAGCTAATGAGGCTTCGTTGATCTCAAATGCAATCTGGTATTCTTTTGCCGCTTTTGCGATCTGGTCATAATCCACAGGGAACTGTGGATTGTCACAGTGTCCAAGAACCTTTACATGTGGATTTTTCATGGCATTGATATATGCCTCTGTGTTCTGTTCTATAGTTCCGCTTTTATAATTCTGTGCGTGCATACTGGCAATGGCATAGTCCAGTCTGGAAAGAAGTTCTTCGTCCAGGTCTGTATGCCCTTCTTTATCCAGGATATTCAGTTCGATTCCATATAATAATTCCAGCCCAAAGCGTTTTTTTGGAGAAAAAGTAAGGCTGCGGAAATAGGAAGGTGTCCCTGCTGCCAGTGTGGCGGGACCATGATCTGTAATGCCCAGAAGTTTCAGTCCTTTTCTGGAGGCGCTTTTTGCCATATCAGAAATCGTACAGTCAGTTCCGTGACCGCTTGCGATGGAATGGGTGTGCATATCAGAAAGATACATAAACTGCTCCTTTCTGCCCGGGATCTGCCGGGACAGGTGAATTTCAGAAAATATAGTTTCAGTATGGCAGGTATGAAAGGAGAAGTCAATGGGTGTTTTGTCGAATGGCTAGCGTAAAATTTTAGTCGGAAATTAAAAAAGGTATAAAAAGAGAACACCACTTTGTGATAAAGTATTTAGCGCAAAACCAATACAAACAAAGGAAGGTGTTCTCTATGGTTAAGAGTATAAAACATTTTGCGGAGGAAAGCATCAAAAATTTTGAGAAACTCGAAGATGATTTTTTTAAGAATCCGTAACAGATAGCGGAGTATGTGCTTGGAATTACAAAAGAGCTGCATACGGTTGGGCTCCTTATGATAAAAGAATCACTGGAAACTATGAATCAGATGTTAAAGGAAAGTGGAAAAAGGCAGGTTTCCTGGGTAATCGAAAAAGATAATGAGAAAAATCTGATCACATCATTGGGGACAGTGACATTTACCAAGACCTTGTTTACTAATAAGCAGACCGGAGAAATGAAATATCTTCTGGATGAGATCATTGGGTTGGAAAAGCATGGGCGGATGACAGATGATGCAGAAGCGAAACTGTTAACGGAAGCGGTGCAGACCTCCTATCGACGAGGCGGTGAAGAATGCAGTCTGGAAAGCAGCGTGAGTAAACAGGCAGTAAAGAAGAAAATACATGCACTGAAGTTTCCGAAAAATGAAGAAAAACCCGAGAAAAAGAAAGAACTGGAATACCTCTATATCGAAGCGGATGAAGACCATGTGTCGCTCCAGTATCGAGATAAAAAAGGTGATCTGAAGAGAAATGAAAATGGTCAGAAGAATAACTGCCTGCTAACAAAGCTGGTATATGTGCATGAAGGAGTAGAGCCGGAAGCACCAAAGAGTAAGAGATACAAGCTGGTCAATCCGTACTACTTCTGCCGGGTATGTGATGGGAAAGAAAATGAGAACTTCTGGGATGAGATATACGAATATATAGAAAGTCACTATGAAATGTCAAAAATCAAAAAGATTTATCTGAGTGCAGATGGAGGAAGCTGGATAGAAACAGCAAGGAAGCGGATACATGGAATAAGCTATGTATTGGATGAGTACCATTTACAGAAATATCTGATGCGTCTGACAAGCCATATGAAAGGGAGTACCGAGGATGCGTGGCAGGAGCTATGCAATGCGGTAAAGAGAAAAACGAAAGCAGACTTTATAGAGATAGCAGATCGTCTGATAGATGCGCTTCCGTCAGAAAAGACAGAAAGCGGGACAAAGCGGATAAAAGAAAGCAGAGATTATATTCTTACGAATTGGGGAGCTGCCCGCCTCCGCCTGCTGCGAAAGGACGGAGTGATCGGAAGCAGTACGGAAGGACATGTAAGTCATGTATTATCATCCAGAATGAGTTCAAGCCCAATGGGTTGGAGCCGAAAAGGAGCATCAAAGATGGCGCAGCTGCGTGCATACTATTATAACGGGAAAGATATGATGGAACTGGTGCGTTTTCAAAAGGAGAAGCCATCATTGCAGGCAGCCGGAGCAGAACGGGATATCATACTGAGTACACAGATGCTGAGGGCAGAGAAAAACAAAAACGGAGAGTTAGGAAAATATGTAGACATCCTGACACATAGTGTAAGCCTGGATACGAAAAAGAAAGTATACTTTAATGAACATATATGGGGATTGTAAAGAAGTGGCAAAAGCCACAGATAGACGTAGGTCTGCTTGATTACAGAAAAGGCTGCGGACCGGAGTCCTGTCAAGGACAGAGCCACATGTGGTGCAAAGCATCCTTGACAGGAACCGGTACACAGCCTAAAAGTGCACCCAAGCAGACCTAAGACAGTGACCGCCCGGAAGTGAACGGGCTTGTCAAAAAAGAGAATATGGAGTAAAGTGGGAATATAATTCTAAGCCAGATACTTTATCTGAGCATCATGGGTGAACTCTATCCCATTAATTCCGACAGTTAATTTACGCAACCTGTCGAATGAAAAAGATAGAAGTTTAAGTAATGGAGTGATATAATAGCCCTATAGGATTCCTCTGTAAAACTGGAGGACGGAAGCTGTACAATCTTTTTGAATACAAAGGGAAAGAATGATGCAGAGGTGCCGCCGGAACTGGTCAGGTTCTTAAAATTTGTAACGGCTGATCTTGAGGAAAGTGAGAGGGATTTTCAGGATGAACTGGTAAGGAGATTTCAGAAAACCATCCACGAGATCAAGACAGACCGGGAAATGGGAGAGCGCTATATGATCTTTGAAGAAATGCTGCGTGAGGAAAAACAGGAAGGCAGGCAGGAGGGACGTCTGGAAGCGACAAGGGAAAATATTTTGTAACTTCTGGAAGACCTGGGGGAGATCCCGGAAGACCTGCAGACAAAGCTTGAGGATCTTGAAGATCTGACAAAGCTGAGAGCTTTGCATAAGATAGCGGCTAAGGCAGAGTCTCTGCGTGCATTTGAAGAAAAGGCGGAAATTTATTTTAATCCAAAAGATAAAAAGTAAGAAAACGGCGGTCTGTCTGTATCGCCAGAATCATTCTGTCCCTGTGCCTTTCAGGCGCAGGGGTCTGTAAAAGCTCTTAACGGAGCGTCTTACTGATTCAGTAAAATATCAATCAGAAAATTTTGACAAATAACAACTGTTTTTCTGCTTTCGAGACTTTTCTGCCCGTAAGAGCTACATTTCTGGTACAATGAATGTAGAGTATGGCAGGAAGGTGAAAAGGAAAGATGGCAGAAGAGAAAAAAACGGTAGGAAATCTGATTCGTTCTATCAGAGAAAAAAGGAAGATAACCAGAGAGAAACTAAGTCTTGGCCTTTGCTCAGCAACCACGCTTATGCGGTATGAGCTGGGAGAGCGTATTCCGGATAAATTTATGGCAGATGCTCTTCTGGAACGCATGGGTCAGATTCCTTTTCGATATGAGTTTATAGGCTCTGAACAGGAATTTCAGTTTCGGATGATGAGAAATTACATTGAGAAACTGCAAAAAAAGGACAGAGAAAAGGCTGAATTTCTGATCAGGGAATATGAGAGTTTGGTGACGGAAAATGACAGTTTGCATATGCAGTATCTGTGGATGAAGAAAGCAGAGATTTTTTGCGGACAGGAAAATTTCCAAAGGGCAGAACAATTTTATCGGAAAGCGCTTGGATACACGGCTCTGCCTGTAATCGGAGACAAATTAGAAACAAGGTTTCTGACAGAGTGTGAGATCAGCTGCCTGTATGGACTGGCAGAGATACTGTATGTGCAGGACAAAGCAGAGCAGGCATTGCTTTTACATACAGGAATCAAGCAGTATCTGGATAAAAATTACTGGGACTATGGGAAGAGACAAAAATATTATCCGCAGATTTTATACAGGCTGGCACAAAAAGAGGTATCGGATCTTAATACAGGAAAAGCCTACAGACATCTTACAGAAGCAAGAAAACTGCTGATGGAAAGTTATCAGAGCCTTCATCTCAGAGAAATATGCGAATTACTTCGGGATATAGAGAAAATGATTCCGGGGAAAGAAAAAGAGCCGGAACAGGATGAGTTTATAACTGTGTTAAAAATTCTGGAAACGGAAAAGAATGGAAGTATTACAGAAGAGGGGATAGAATTATGGGAGAGTACAGCAAGGCAGCTGTTATAAAATATACACGTAAAGCAACTGGCATGACGCAGGAAGAACTGTCAGAGGGAATCTGTGAACCGGTAACCATTTCACGATATGAAAATGGACAGTTGAATCCTTCTGATGACAAGTTTATACGTCTGATGCAGAAAATGGGAGAAAGTGGGGATACCTGTCTGTTTTCTCTGCATTGTGAAATGGCGGATCTGCAAAAAGAAATGGAAAAGATGATGAATCTGCTGGAAAGAGCTGACTGGGATGAAGTAGAAAATCAGAAGAGAAAAATGGAACAGGAATTTCAATTATCCCTGGATTATCCGGAAAACCGCCAGTATTTAAAAAGAATCGAAGTGATTGTAAATTATAAAAAAGGACGGATCAGTGTACAGGAAGCGATCGAATATCTGAAAGATGCGCTTCATGAAACCTTGGGGATCGGAGAACCGGAAGATTTACCCATTCGCAGAATTCTCAGTGAAACAGAAATACTGATTGTGTATAATCTTGCAACGTATTATGAAGCTTATGGAGATCGCGAAAAAGCACTAAGGATTTATCATAGACTGGATCAGTATTTTAAAAGAGAAGATATGGTTAATGATTATAAACCGCGGTATATTGTTTATGTAGGATATTCCAGTATATTGGGATTATCTGGAAAATATGATGAGAGTATAACGATTTGTAAAAGAGAAATTGAGTTCCTGAGAGAAAAAGGCATCCTTAATCCGTGGAGTTTAATTATTATTTCATGCTGCAATCACTTTGTTTATGCGGTCT